>JACKQG010001856.1_pt1 | contig 28565 bp, 11 predicted proteins | sample 8237621 | NCBI WGS metagenome assembly JACKQG01 (sample SAMN15677084, study PRJNA649215) | marine metagenome | biome: marine; feature: Black Sea; material: saline water; isolation source: suspended particulate matter (SPM) from the Black Sea western gyre | collected 2013-06-09/2013-06-10 | depth... | reverse complement strand
AGAAGGCACAAAAAAGAGTTTCTACAGCATCTCTCAATTGCTTATGGTTCATTAGCGGAACTGGAAACCCACATTCAGATTGCTGACAGACTCGGCTATCTGGATGATTCACAGTTAATAATATTTTTAGAGAAGACTTCGGTCGTCGGTAAAATGCTCAATGGTTTGCGCAAGTCAATTGAGAAACCCGACACCCGAAACCTGACACCCGACACCTGACACCCGAAACCTGACACCCGAAACCTGACACCCGAAACCTGACACCCGACACCTGACACCCGACACCCGACACCCGACATCTCCTCCTCCCCCACAACCATGCCCCAATGTATCGCAGTGCTCTCCGGCGGCCTGGACAGTATGCTGGCCATTCGAATCATGCAGGAACAGGGCGTCGAGGTCGACGCGCTGAACTTCAAGACCATCTTCGAATGCTGCCAGGACCGCGCCGGGCAGGCGGCCCGCGGGTTGGGCGTTCGCCTGACCGTCGTCTCGCAGGAGGACGATTACCTGGAAATCATCAAGAATCCTCGATTCGGCTACGGCAAGGGTGCCAATCCGTGCACTGACTGTCGCATCTACATGTTCCAGCGAGCCAAACGATTCATGGAACAGAGCGGTGCGGATTTCATCGTCAGTGGCGAAGTGGCCGGCCAGCGGCCGATGAGCCAGAAACGTTGGCAGTTGGACACCATCTCTTATCATTCGGACCTGGAGGATCTGCTGCTTCGCCCATTGTCCGCCAAGCTGCTGCGGCCCACGAAGCCGGAACGCGAAGGATGGGTGGACCGCGAAAAACTGCACGGATTCTCGGGCCGCAGTCGCAAAGGGCTAATCCAACTGGGCAAAGACTTGGGACTTCCGTATATCCCTGATCCGTCCACGGGATGCGCCCTGACGGAAATCCAGTTCGGCCGCAACGTCCATGATCTGCTCCAGTTGGAACCGGAGGCTACGCGTTGGGACTTCGAAATCCTGACGATCGGTCGGCATTTCCGCTTCGACAACGAGACGAAGGTAATCGTTGGGAGAAACGAGGCGGAGAACGATCAGCTCGAGTACATGCACAAGCTGCCCGATGCCTCTAGTTCGGCCATGTTGGATGGGCACAACTACATCGGCGCTCTGGCGCTGATCGTCGGTCCGCCCAGCGGTGACGTCCTACGGTTCGCCGGCGGATTGATGCACCGGTACGGGAAGGCGAAGACCGTCGAAGCTCCACAGATCGAAGTGATTCAGCGCGATCGTACTTGGATCATGCCGATCGAAGCGACAGAGGAAGCGCAACGGGCAACAACCCTCGCTTCGTCTTAACGTTCGTCCCCCTCTCGCCGTTTTTCGCGATGCTTGCTACGATGCGGTGCTATGGCCAAGACACCCATGATGCAACAGTACGAAGACGCCAAAGCTGCGTGTGGCGATGCGCTGCTGCTGTTTCGCATGGGCGATTTCTATGAGTTGTTCTTCGAGGATGCAAAGGCCGCCGCGCGTGAACTTGGGTTGACGCTAACCAGCCGCGAGAAGGGCGAAAACGCGATTCCCATGGCGGGCTTTCCGCACCATCAACTGGACAACTACCTGGGAAAACTGATTTCTGCTGGCTTCCGTGCCGCGGTCTGCGAACAGGTCGAAGATCCCAAGAAGGCGAAGGGTCTGGTCAAACGCGAAGTAACGCGAGTCGTCACTCCTGGGACGCTGACCGACGATGGATTGCTCGACCCACGCGAAAGCAACTACTTGGCGGCGGTCGCGGCTCCGGGATCCAAAGAGACGCGATCGTCCGACGGGGTCGGCATCGCTTGGGCGGAACTTTCCACCGGGCGATTTCATGCCGCCGTTTTCCCTTCTTCTCAGCTTCAAGATCAACTGGCGCGGGTCAATCCGTCGGAGTGCCTGATCAGCGAAGACCACAACGTTGGCCTCGATGCGCTGTTTCCATCGCTGGCGATCACGAAGCGGCCGGCCTGGGCGTTTTCTTTTGATGGCGCGCACAAGTCTCTGACCAAGCATTTCGAGACTGCCGGCCTGGAAGGCTTCGGGTTTGGCGATGGTGACCGGCTGGCCGTTTGCGCGGCCGGCGCCGTGCTGGACTATCTATGCGAGACCCAGCGTTCGTCGTTCGATCACATCGACCGGTTGATCCCTTATCGGCAAGCGGGCACGCTGGAGATCGACGAGGCGACCCGACGCAGCCTGGAACTGACCCGAACGATCCGCAGCGGCAGTCGTGAGGGCTCGCTGCTGGCCGTACTGGACCGCACGGTTACAGCCATGGGTTCGCGCCTCCTGAGCGATTGCCTGGCCAATCCACTGACCGACATAAATCGCATCGACGCACGGCTGGATGCTGTAGCGGAGTTGATGGGTGAAACCGGGCTGAGGAGCCAACTTCGCGAGCAGCTTCGAGGCGTTTACGACTTGGAACGTCTACTGGCGCGCGTCACTACAGGGCGCACCAATCCCCGCGATCTGAGTTTCATTGGCCGCACGCTTGCTGGGCTACCGAAACTGAAGGCCAAGCTGACGGCGCGCAAGAGCAAGTTGCTATGTCGCCTGGAAGCGGAACTCGATTTGTGCCCCGAGGTGCGCAGTAAACTCGAATCCGCCTTGGCGAGCGACTGCCCGCTGGCATCGCGCGAAGGGGGCTTTATCCGCGACGGCTTTGACCAGGAATTGGATCGCCTGCGCGAATTGGCCGCCGGTGGCAAACAGTGGATCGCTAAGTATCAAGCCGAAATTGTGGAGACGTCCGGTATTCCGACTTTGAAAGTCGGCTTCAATAGGGTATTCGGCTACTACATCGAAGTCACCAACACGCACCGCGACAAGGTGCCCGATTTCTTCATCCGCAAGCAAACACTGAAAAACGCCGAACGCTACATCACGCCGGAGTTGAAAGAATACGAAGAGAAGGTACTCACGGCGGACGAGAAGGCCAAAGATCTGGAATACGAGCTGTTCCTGGAACTACGTGACCTGGTCGCCGCTTCGGCTCGCCGTCTGCAGGCCACGGCCGGTGTGCTTGCTCAACTGGATGTGCTGGTTGGGTTGGCCGAGTTGGCTTGCGAGCGAGGCTACTGCCGGCCCACGATGGCCGAAGAACCCTTGCTGGATATTGCCGACGGCCGGCATCCGGTGCTGGATATCACCGAGCCGCAGGGAACGTTTGTGCCGAACGATAGCGTGGCCAATCCAGACTCGGGGATGATTCTGCTGATCACCGGCCCGAACATGGCCGGTAAGAGTACTTACATTCGCCAAGTCGCGCTGATCACGCTGATGGCACAGATGGGTTCCTTTGTTCCGGCACGTCGGGCCACGATCGGCATTGCTGACCGCATCTTCGCCCGTGTCGGCGCCAGCGACGAACTGTCGCGCGGCCAGAGTACGTTTATGGTGGAGATGACCGAGACGGCGCGGATTCTGAATAATGCGACCGCCCACAGCCTCGTGATTCTGGACGAGATCGGACGCGGCACCAGCACATACGACGGCGTCTCGCTGGCTTGGGCGATCATCGAGCATACACACGACAACATAGGCTGCCGTACGCTGTTCGCCACGCACTACCACGAACTGACGGACCTGGAAAGCTCGCTGTCGTCGGTGAGGAATCTGAACGTGGCGGTCAAAGAATGGGAAGAAAATATCGCTTTCCTGCATAAAATCGTGGAGGGCGCTGCGGACAAGAGTTACGGCATTCACGTCGCTCGACTGGCCGGCGTACCTTCGGAGGTGAATGAACGCGCCAAGCAGATTCTTGCTCAACTCGAAGCGGAACACCTCGACGAAGACGGTCGTCCGAAAGTCGCGAAGAAGCAGAAGACGCGCCGCGGGGGCGATATTCAACTGACGCTGTTCGGGCCGGCGGAGCACCCGCTGTTGGATAAGATTCGGGAGCTGGATGTCAACAGCATCACGCCGATGGAGGCGATGGAGTTAGTGCATCAGTGGCAGGAGGAGGTGAAGAAGGACTAGGACCACGGATGGCACCCAAGACCTCGGATGAAGAGGTGGAGATGGGATTGATTTACGAAGATAAATCGGGGCTTCTCCGGCGGTGCTTTTTCGATGTTCAGAACGGAGTGGGGCTGGGGCGACAGGAGCAGGGGTATCACCGGGCGTGTGAAATCTGGCTGCGAGAACGCGGGATTCCCTTTCGGTACAAGCCTCCTCATCCGATTATGCTGCATGGCGAAGTCGTTCACGCTCTCTATCCCGATCTGGTCGCCTGGGATTCGATCACTGTTGAGTTGAAGGCAGTACCCCGAAGCCTGAATCCGTCCGAGTTGGCTCAGCTTTTCGACTATCTGAAATGCCGGAACGATCGGTTAGGGCTCCTGGTGAACATGGGGCTGGATCGGGTCACTGTCGAACGCATTGTGTACGATCCTCCGAATTACGAGTGCGTGGAGGACTGGCAATACTGGTCGGATCACATCAAGGGCCCAGACCGCGAGACAGGGCTGGCGATTCGCGACACCGTGAGGACTCTGTTTGAAGCCCACGGCACAGGTTACAGCCGCGAAGTGACAAAGAAACTGTTACTCCAGGAACTCGCACACCGCGGCCTATCGTTCGTATCGTCGCCTTCGGCAAAAGCCGTCTTCCGCGGGATCGTGGTAGACGAATCGCCGCTGGACTGCCTTCTGATCGAACGTCGAATCGTCCTCGTCTACACCGTTCTGTTTGACACAAACAGCTTCAACATCAACCGAGGAAAATCCTACATGCAGGCCCTAGATCTACCCTGGGGAGTCGCCGTAGATTTCGGGCGCACAAAGATCCAAATCGCCAGCCTCCGCCACACTCCCAAGCATTGATTTCATCTTCATCCGTGGTCCTGGGTGCCATCCGTGGTCACCATCTCAATTCTCCCACCTTCAAGCCGAAACAGGCAATCAGCCAGCGTCTCCGCCTCATGCACATTATGCGTGATATGCAGCGTAGTAACGCCGGTCCTCTTTCGGATATCGTCCAGGAGATCGCACATCTGATGCCGAGTCTCCTCGTCCAGGGCACTCAACGGCTCGTCCAGGCACAACACACGAGGCCGAAACGACAGGGCGCGCCCGAGCGCCACACGCTGTCGCTCGCCGCCACTAAGCCCATGCGGCTTGCGTGGAAGCAGATCAGGAATCTGCAGCAACTCGGCCAGCTCCTCCACTCGCCGGCGCACCTCGTCTCGTGGCACCCGGCGCACGACCAGCGCCAGAGCCATCTGTTGTTCGACCGTCATTTTGGAAAACAGGGCTCCATCCTGGGGAACGAACCCCACGCCTCGAACAGCCGGCTTCAGGTTCGTCACGTCGCGGTCGCAAAGCCAGATCTTGCCCTTCGCCACGGAACGTAATCCAATGATCGATTCCAGGATTGTCGTTTTCCCCGAACCTGTCTTCCCCATCAGCACGCCGTAACCGCCGGTGGGCACGCGCAGAGAGACATCGTCGAGTCGAAAATCGCCAGCTCGCAAGGATATGCCATCAACGGCAATCACGTCTGTCACTCCTCCTTGGCTTCCGCTCAAAACCCGATTTCACGCGAGCCGTACAGGCGAGCCAGTATCAACACAACGACCGCCGCGGCCACCATGACCAGTGATACCGCCACGGCGGCTTCGAGGTTACCTATGTTCATTTCCAGGAACACGGAGACCGAAAGGACTTCGGTCTTCATCCGGGTAGCTCCGGCAAAAATCAACAATGGCCCGAACTCCCCCAACGATCGGGCCCAAGCCAGCGTAAAGGCCGTAGTCATACCACGCCCTGCCTCCGGCAGCACAACCCAGCCGAACGCCTCCGCCCGGCTGCACCCCAACGACAACGCGACTTGCTCGTATCGCGGATTGATGTGATCAAATGTGTGCTTCATGGTCCTAACGGCAAAGGCGCAAGCCACCGAGAACTGAGCCAGGATCACAGCAGGAACTTGGTAAACCACGCTTCGGGCGATGGAGCTAAGCGGGGGAAACTGAAATAGGATCAATAGGCTCAAACCCACCACTAGGGGCGGAAGCACGATGGGGATGTCCACGATTGCGTCTAGCAGTCTTTGGCCAAAGAACCGATGACGCGACATCAGGTAACCCAACGGGACCGCCACAAGGACCGAGAGAATCGCCGATAGCGTGCACGAAATCATGCTGAGCCAGATCGAATACTGGATCTTCCGATCGGCCAAGGCAACGACTATGGGATTGTCGACTACCATCGCCAACCAGCCGTGCGGCGAATCGGCAGTCGCCTTCAGAGTCTGGCCGACCATGTAGGCACCATCGGCCAGTAGCATGGCCACAATCAGCAGCACGTAGGCCGCGCCGATAGTCGCCATCGCCGCATAGAACAGTGTGTCCGACGCGGCGATCAGTTTCGGCGTGCGAGGCTTACCTAGCTCGCCTTGTGTCTGCGTTGCAGATTGCTGCGTCACGGGCCGGGAGCCTCCGACTTATTTGCGGCGGGATCCTCGTCCAGCCGGAAATGAAACCCAGCATCTTCGAAGGCTTCCGGAGAACTCGCGATTTTTCGGAACAAACGGCGGGTGAGGTATTTGTGATCGCTTGTTTTGGCGATGCTGAACGGCTGAATCGCTTTGTTCAGCGGCGAGTCGATCCGCACAATATCCACGCTGTCGCGATTCGCCAAAACGTCGGTTATGTACGCCAACGCCGCGTCGACGTGACCGCCGACCACGTCCGTAATGAGCATCGCTGACGATGGCTTCTCGACGACGACTTCATCTTCCTGCGTCTGTTTCTCTTTGAGCTGATCGTAGAGCCCCTCTTTGACCAGCAGCCGTCGCGTCAGCGCACCGATCGTACACTGATCCGGTTCGCCTATGGAAACGCGGATTCCCGGTTTGACCAGATCTCTCAATTGCTTGACCTTCGTGTCGCCCTTGGGGACTGCGATGACAATTTCGGTGTCCGATACGTTGGCTGCTTCCTGGAACCATTGTTTGACGTTCTCCAGAAAGTAAACATCGCAGGCCATGTAGACGTCCGGAAATCCCAGATCCGTGCTTTGGTCATCGATCATCCCCATCGTGCCCGTGAGGCTTCCACAGCCGTCGTACCTGGTATCGACAAACACACCTTCCCGCTGCTGGAACTCCTCGATGATCTGTTCCACGGCTCGGCGGTTCACGGCACCACAAAAGAAAGTGATCTCCGGCTGCTCCGCCCACACATCGCCTTCGACAGGCCTAAGCCCGTACTCTTCGAACACGGGCAATCCGCGGTCGCGAGCACTCATGTACCGAGCGAATTTCAATGCCGCGGTAGGATGCCGGGATGAATTCAGTACGCAAACGGTAACCAGACCGGGATCGCCGTCCAACTCCGGAACGCGTACTGCCTTCAACTCGTCGCGGAATTTGGGCATCGCCACGGTCGAATCCCAAACGATGCCGGCATCGACGGAGCCCAGCTTTACGTCCGCGGCTACATCGGCCACGGTCGGCTTAAAGACGCCGCGTCGAGTAACGTGCTGTTCCAGCTTCTGCCAGAGCGTCGTGTCGCCCGCTGCGACCTGACTGAGTCGTTCTTGTGTTGCCTCGCCGATCGCCGCTTGATCGGGGTTAGCGACGGCTACAGCGACGTCGTCGTCCAGCAGATCCTCGATCGACTCAATCTTCTTCGAACTGTCCTTGCGAACCGCGATGACCGGACGCATGTGAGCAATCGGCAGCGTTTCGGCGGCGAGTCCTTTCTCGACGGCCTCGGTCGTGTAGGAATCGTCCGCTGCCAGAAAGAGGTCCGCCGTGTCGAACTTATTGATTTCGATCTTGTTGTGCAGAAGCGTGCCGGAGCCGCCGTACTGGATCTCCACAGTAACGCCGCACTCCTCCTTGTATCGCTCAGCGATCTCGTCCATCGCAGAGCGGACGCCGGCTGCACAGTACAGGGTCAGTTTGTTCGTATCATCTCCACGGCCGGGACCACCGACGTTCAGCAGGGTCACCAAAATGGTGATCGCTGCCCCGGCACCCAACAGCAAGGCCCACAATGTGTTGATGCGACCGGAGCGACCAACGGATCTGTTCATTGGATTGCGAAACGCTCTGTACTCGTGCGGTAAGTGGTGTGGGCGAAACATCTTAGTGTAGGCGAGCCCCAATTCCATCACAAGCGGTTGCCTGTGCAACCGGAAGGGCTTCGTCGTATTAACAACTGGCACATGGACCAAACGCTGTCTCTTTGTTAATCATACTCCGGATCGGAGGCCTTTCTCAGAATTCGAGTGCCGGGTAGTCGTGGAACTGAGAAATAATGTCCCACGCTTCTTGCGGCGTCTCGGCGTAGTCGATCAGGTCCAGGTCATCGTCGGCGACGACGCCTTCGTCCGCTAGGAATTGGATATCAACAACGCGTTCCCAGTATTCCTTGCCGAACAGGATGATCGGAATCTGTTGCATGCGCTGCGTTTGCCGCAACGTTAGTGCGTCGAACAACTCGTCCAACGTGCCAAAGCCACCGGGGAACACGACCAGCCCCTTGGCACGCATCAGGAAGTGCATTTTGCGCAAGGCAAAATAGTGGAACTGAAAACACAGGTCGGGTGTGATGTAGGGGTTCGGAACCTGCTCGCGGGGCAGCGTGATATTCAGGCCAATCGACTTCGCGCCCGCGTCGAATGCCCCGCGGTTGGCCGCTTCCATGATTCCCGGCCCGCCGCCGGTGACGACCACATAATCGCACGGATTTTCCTTCTGGCAGGTGGCGGAAACCAATTCGCAGAGTTCGCGAGCTGCGTCGTAGTAACGGCTCTTGGCTACGATCCGCTCGGCGCGGGCCACGGCCCGCTGACGTTGGGGATCGTCCGGGCTTTCGGCCAGCGCGGCCTCTGCTGCCTCCAGTCGCTGGAGCGCATCGTCGCGCTCGATGACCTGCGTTCCCCCGAATACGACGATGGTCGAATTGATATGTTGGCGTTTGAGCCCCAGTTCACACTTGAGTAACTCCAATTGCACGCGAGCCGGACGCAGCTCGTCGCGTTGCAGCAATTCCGTGTCTTCCTCTGCCAAGCAATAGCTCGGAGAAGCAAGGATGGCTTCCAGACGCTCTTGAAGCGATGAATTCACGATGGACTCCTTCCAGAGAGGTCAGATTGCACGACGGTCGGACGAGGAGGTTTTACCCGCTCACGGCTCGGCTTGTCCAGTAGGTCCCGCCTGCCGGGCGGGACCTCGCATCGCATGGCAACGCTGTCATTGCCCGACCCGAAGTTTCTGTTTGCCTCAGGTCGAGCCGGTTTATTCGGACGGTACGCTGGTCGATAACCGTACACTTCTCCGCTACACTGGTTGATCCAGCAGGCGAACGCAGGCTGCCGGGAGGCCGGTCGTAACGGCGTGAACAACGGCAGGCTGCATTGGATGTCGTCCGTGTTTCTGAGATGCAGGAGAAGCAGCATGCTTAAGAACCTTCGTATCGTCTTCGCGACAACAATCGTGCTGGTCGGCACAGCAGCCAGCGCCGATGTAGGTCCGCTACAACTCTGGTACCCGAAACCGGCCGAGAAGTGGACCGAGGCGTTGCCCGTGGGAAATGGCCGGTTGGGAGCCATGGTGTTCGGCGGCGTCGACGTCGAGCGATTGCAGTTCAACGACGACACCTTGTGGACCGGCGCACCGCGCGATTACTCGCACACCGGCGCCAAGGATCATCTGCCGACGATTCGCAAACTGCTGTTCGAGGGAAAGCAACGAGAAGCCGAGAGGCTGGCCATGGAGCACTTCATGAGCGTGCCGCTTCGGCAAATGGCCTATCAGCCTTGCGGGGATCTCGAAATCGAGTTTCCTCACACGACCGTCACCGACTATCGGCGACAATTGGATCTTGACGCGGCCACGATCACGATCAGCTATCAGACCGGCGGCGCCACGTTCACGCGAGAGGTGTTTGCCAGCTATCCCGATCAGGCCATCGTCGTACGCTTCACGTGCGATCAACCGGGCAAGATTACATTCGCGGCAAAACTCTCCAGCCCCCATCCCGACCCAGAGGTTGCAGTTGTTGCGCCAAGCCAGTTGCTCATGTGCGGCGGGCTCAAGGATTACGAGCAGAAACGCACTGGTCTGACGCTTCCCAGTGTCTTGAAGTATGCGGCGCGGCTGCTTGTCAAACGCGAAGGCGGAAAGGTCGAGGCGAAGGACGGACGCATCGAGGTAAGCGGTGCCGACGCTGCCACCTTGATGCTCGTGGCAGCAAGCAGCTATCGAAGCTACAAGGACGTTGGCGGGAATCCTGCTGAATTGACTGGCAACACCATCGAATCGGTCGCCGCTAAATCATATCGCGAGCTGCGCGACGCTCACTTGGCCGACTATCGCAGCCTGTTTCGACGAGTCTCGCTTGACCTGGGGACGACCGATGCCGTCGGACAGCCCACCGACCAGCGAATTGGCGAGTTCACAAACCAGAGCGATCCACAACTGGCTGCGTTGTATTTCCAGTACGGTCGTTACCTGCTGATTTCCAGTAGCCGGCCGGGCAGCCAGCCGGCGAACCTCCAGGGTATTTGGAACGAGCACCTGAATCCTCCATGGGAATGCAAGTGGACGACGAACATCAACACCGAAATGAACTACTGGCTGGCCGAGTTGACCGCTTTATCGGAATGCCACGAACCGCTGTTCGACATGCTGGATGATTTGGTGGAATCCGGCGGCAAGACGGCGCAAGCCCATTACGGATGCCCCGGCTGGGTTCTTCATCACAACACAGACGTCTGGCGAGGAACCGCACCCATCAACGCCTCGAACCACGGAATCTGGCCCACGGGCGGGGCGTGGCTGTGCCAGCATCTTTGGGAGCGTTATCGCTTCACCGGGGACAAGGGTTTTCTCGCCCAGCGAGCCTACCCCGTGATGAAGGGCGCCGCGCAGTTCTTCGCTGATTTCCTGGTCGAGGATCCGCGGACCGGCCATCTGGTCAGCTCGCCTTCGAATTCGCCGGAAATCGGCGGCCTGGTGGCCGGCCCGACCATGGACCACCAAATCATCCGTTACCTGTTCCGCTCGTGCATCGAAGCTGCCGAAGCATTGGGCGTCGACGAGGACTTTCGGAAGGAGCTTGCCGGGTTAATTCCTCGCATCGCCCCAAATCAGATCGGCCAGCACGGGCAACTGCAAGAGTGGCTGGAAGACAAGGACAATCCCAACAACCACCATCGGCACGTCTCGCACCTGTGGGGCGTCCACCCCGGGTCGGAGATAACACCGCGGGGCACGCCAGAGCTGTGTGCGGCCGCCCGCAAGTCGCTGGAATTCCGGGGTGATGGTGGCACGGGTTGGAGCTTGGCATGGAAGATCAATTTCTGGGCCCGCTTCGAGGAAGGCGAGCGAGCTTACCGGCTGCTGTCGAATCTTCTGACGCCCGGACGCACCTATCCAAACATGTTCGACGCCCACCCGCCTTTCCAGATCGACGGGAACTTTGGCGGAACGGCCGGCATCGCGGAGATGCTTCTGCAAAGCCACGCCGGTGAAATCGCGATCTTGCCTGCATGGCCTAGAGAAACCTGGCGCACGGGCAGCGTCAAAGGCCTCCGCGCCCGCGGCGGTTTGGAGGTGGATATCGCCTGGAAAGACGGTCACGCCGTCAATGCGACCTTGAAGGCAATTGTCGATGGCCGCCACAAACTGCGTCCGCCAGAAGCTCACCGAATTGCGGGAATCACTTGTGGCGGCAACGCGATCCCCCTTCAACTCGACAACGAAGGATGCGTGAACATCCGACTCACCGTGGGGGACGAATGCAACGTGCGCTTCGAGTGACTTCGGCAGGCTTACTGCTTGGCCTTTGGCGTCTGAACGCGAATCTCTCGCTCTGTTGGAGAGCAAACGGGGATGGGCAAACTCAATGCTGCGCGTTTTCGCCAATCACGGCCTTTGCCTCACGGAGAAGGAGATGGCATGCCAGCCAGTCGTGCGGGTGGAGGTAGTAGCCACGGGCGGTGAAGGGACGGTCGGCGAGCGTGGTCTCGACCCAAGTTTCGGCCTTGCGAAGCCATTGATGAGCCTCGTCGGAGTCGTCGAGTCGCTGGTGGGCCATGGCCAGCACGAGCCAGTTGGTGACGCATCCTTTCCACGTCGGCTCGGCGTTGATGGCCTCGTGAAGAGTCTTGATGGCCTTGTCGTGCCGGCCGGCGCGGCAGTAAGCCAGCCCAAGCAGGTGCAGGTACTCGGCTTTGCGGTCGCCGGCCACGGCCTGCTCGGCCAACGAGATAAGGTGCGCCGGTTCCGCAGCGTCGTTCGTGGCCAGAAGGCAGACCTTTGCCGCGAGGTAACGGTTGCGGTGGCCTGGCAAATCGCCCAGGCGTTTAATCGCGTCGGCGCACGCCTTCTCGTAGCCTGCATTGTCACCGGCCATCAGCAGCGAGCCCGCATGGACGACCAACAGTTCGAGGAACTTCGGCTTCAATTCAAGCGCTTTCGCAAAATCGGCCGCACACTCCTGCCATTGGCCCAACGATGCATGGACATAAGCTCGCCGGTCGTATAGTGACGAATCGTCGGGCCGCTCAGCGACCAGATGACCGTACCCCGAAACAACCCTCGACCAAACCGGTTCGTCGGAAAACTCGCTGACGGATGGCGTTTGGCTGATCAGCGATTTCGCTTCGGCGTGGAACCGCAGCAGTTGCTCGTCCTCTGGTGTGTTTTCCTGCATCCAGCGGACCGCCCGCGTGTACCAGTAATCTGCCTGCTGCCGCTCATCCAACTGCCAACATGCCATGGCCAGGATGAACCAGTCAGAGCTGTCGCCACCGTCCGCCAATGCCATCGCTGCTTCCAAAGCGACGACGGCGTCATTCCATTTTCCCAGGCGGTACAGGGCCACTCCCAAAGTGTTTCGATAGTATCTGTCGTCCCGATTCTGTTCGACGGCCTCTTGAGCCAGTTCCGCTGCGTGCGCCGGGTCGCGCAGGTCGGCTTCCGGGCAAGTAGCCAACACCCATGCCAGACCGTTGCAATTCGAGGAATCATCCGGGAGGTGCTCCATGGCCAGCCGGTATTGCTCGATGCTGTCAGCGGTCCGGCCTAGCTGGAAAAGCGGATATGCCAGCCGAGTGCGGGCGCGAGCCAGACTCTGCTGGTGAGTTGGATCGTCCGGAGACTCCGCAATGAGCCGCTTCAGGATCGCAACCGCCTGACTGAAGTGAAAAACGGCCGCCAATGTCTGCTCGTCGGATCGGGCTTCGCGTGCTTGACGCTGATGCCACTCCAACGCCCGCAGCCGTTCGGCGTGGGCCCGCTCCTCGTCCGCCGCAGGTTGGTCCGGTTCGGCGTCCCAAATCGTGAGGTACACACCCTCGGACATCACCAGTCGTTGGCCATCGGGGCTGAACAGTACGCCTGCATTTCTATCCGTCGTTCCACGGAGCCTGATCACTTCCTGGCCGCTCGAGACATCCCACAGCCTGATCGTGTTATCCCAACTGGTCGACACGAGCCGCCGGCCGTCGGGACTGAATCCGAGTTCGCTGACCGGGTCGTAGTGGCCGCGCATCGTAACGCGCGGCGTGGTTTGCGCGTCGCCTTGTAAAACGGCCGGAAGATCCCAGAGGCAGATCAGCGTGTCGTCGCTTGCCGTGGCCAGATGTTGGCCGTCATCGCTCACAGCCAACGTGTTGACAGGTCCGGATGGAGAGGCAAAGCTCAGCAGTCGTTCACCTGTCGTAACATCCCAGAGCTTGATGGTCCCGTCGGCGCCGGTCGATACCAGATGCCGGCCGTGGCGAGCGCTGGCCAGGGCGGTAACGCCTCCCGCATGCGCTTGTTCGGTGCGCACCAATTTTCCGGTGGTCGCATTCCAGAACTTCAGCGTCTCATCCCTGCTGCCGGAAACGAGCTGTCTGTCGTCCGGTCCGAATGTCACGCTCGTTACCGTGTCCGTATGGCCCGTCAGTGTGAACAGGGTTCTCGGAACCCTGAAGCCAAATGTCTTCATTTTCTTGTCGACGGAGCCGCTGACGTTCCATACCTTCACCGTCTTGTCTTCGCTGCCCGTGGCGATCCAATTTCCGCTCGGACTGTAGGCGACGCTGGTGAGCCAGCCTTGATGGCCCTGGTAAACTCGCACCTCCCGCTGAGCAACGGCATCCCAAAGTCGCAAGTGCGGCTCGTTCGAACCGCGCCCGGAGTTGGTGTTCAACCGGCTGGCCAGGGCCAGTCGTCTCCCATCCGGACTGAATGCCATGTCGGCGATGAACGCGTCTTGAGCTTTGACGTGGCGCGGTTCCGGCCGTCTTGTCAGGTCCCACAGCTTGACGGTGCGGTCGAAGCCACCGGTGGCCAACCGCCGGCCCTGCGGGCTGAACGTCGCGGAGTAGACTCGCCCCGTGTGTCCAGCGAAGTCGCGTACCAGCGCCCCCGTGGCTGCATCCCATATCTGTATGCCGCCATTGGCGCTGGTCACGGCCAGCCAGCGCGCATCGGGACTGAACTCGACGGACGCAACATCCCCGGAACGGCTGTGAAATCGGGCGATTTCCTTGTCGCTGCCCCCGTCCCAGATCAGCACACCGCCGGCATAAGTCCCCACCGCCAAACGCCCGCCGTCCGGGCTGAAGGCGACGTGCCGGGCGTCGTCAAGCGTTTCGATGGCGATCAATTCCCGACCGCTGGTCGTGTCCCACACTCGCACGGGGCCGTCTGTGCCCGCCGACGCAATCTGGCTGCTGTCGGGACTGAAGGCGATACTGAAGGCACCCTGGTGATGGCTGCCGAATGCTTCGATCGGTTCCCAAGAAGCGGAATCGTACAGCAACACATGGCCACCGCCGATCCCCAGCATACTGCCGTCCGGACTGAAGGCCACGCTGTAGACGTTTCCGGTGTCCTGGATCGTGAGGATTTCCCGTCCGGTCGCCATGTCCCAGAGTTTCACTTGCCCCGGTTCCGGTAGCCACCAGTTGATGCCAGCCGAGGCGAGCACTTTGCCATCGGGACTGAAAGCGACGCTCATGATCGAGCTGGCGTGGCCGTGCAAGGTCCAGGCCTCTTCTCCGCTTTTCACATCCCAGACCTTGATCTCTCCCGGCCGATCGACACCCCAGATGCCGCTGCACGAAGCGACCAGTTTACCGTCGTGGCTGAAGCACACATCGCGCACGCGCGACGCGTGGCCGGTCATTGTGCAGAGGTCGTCATTGCACAGCCGGTACAAGTATCGCCATTCCCAGTGGCGCAACTCGGGCTGGGTGCCGTCCAGAAGCTGCTGTGCCCGCGCTACGTTCTGGGACGAGTATTCGTGAAACGCCAGGGCGATGTCATGGAAGTACAGCAAGTGCTCGGCACGCTCGCGTTGTGCTTCTTCGGCCTGCAGGGCCAGCTCGGTCTTGGCCTGCGCCGTTACGGCTGCTGCTGCGTTACCCTCGGCACGTTGCCACTGCCAGGTGACACCAGCAAAGCCGAGCGCCGCCACGATGCCGACGATTGCGATCAAGGCAGCGATGACCGGCCGGCGCCGTGCCCACTTAGCCAGCCGTTCCGTGGGACCGATCGGCCGGGCATGGATCGCTTCGCCTGCCAGGAATCGCCCCAGATCGTCGGCCAACAACGCCGCACTGGCGTATCGCTCCCAGGGCTCCTTCTGCAGACACTTGAGGCAAATCGTCTCGAGGTCACGCGGCAACTTCGGCTCCAGCCGTGTGGGAGGCAGCGGATCTTGCGATCGTACTTGCTCCAACGTCTCCAGCGGTGCGTCGGCCCGGAATGGTACACGGCCGGTGACCGCCTCGTACAGAATGACTCCGAGTGCGTACACGTCGGTTGCCGGCCCAATCAAGTCGGCCTTTGCATCGACCTGCTCCGGCGTCATGTAACTGGGAGTGCCGAGCACCGCCCCGGTTTGAGTCAGGGCGTCGCGTGGGTCATGATCGGCGTCCACCATCGGCAATTGTTTTGCCAATCCGAAGTCGGCGATCTTGGGAGTACAAGCTGTCAGCGAAAAGCTCTCAGCGTTCAGCTTCGAATCAGAGGTTTTCTCGCCCTCGCTGATCGCTGACGGCTGAGTGCTCAATGCCAACAAAATATTCGCAGGCTTGAGATCGCGATGCACGATCCCGTGTTGGTGGGCGGCGTGCACGGCGCGAGCCAAGGTTCGCACCAACTCGGCGGACGTATCCGGAGACAACGGACCTTCGGTTAGCCGCTCGTCTAAGCTCTGGCCGTCGACCAGCTCCATCGCCAAGTACGGGCATCCGTCGTGGTTGCCCACTTCGTAGATCTGCACGATGTTGGGATGTTGCAGACGGGCGGCCGCCTCGGCTTCGGCGCGAAAGCGGGCCCGTTCACGGGGACCGGCATGGGGCGAGGCGATCATCTTCAGAGCGACAGGCCGGTTAAGTCCCTTCTGACAAGCCCTGTAAACCACCCCCATGCCACCGTGACCGAGTTCCTCCAACACTTCGTACTGCCCGATCCGCTGCCCGGCAGGAACGTGCTGGATGTCGCTTTCGAAGAATGCGGGCGTCTCGCCTCCGGCCACTTCATCTTCAGCCGTGTCGCCGAGCAGTTCATGGACCTGGAAGAGTTGGCGAAGGTCATCGTGCCAATGGGGAAACTGGTCATGCCAACGATCGGGCGACGGAGTCTCGCCAAGTTCCTGACGGATGACGAATTCCGTGTAGATCAGTTCCAGGGCAGCATCCTTGTGCTCGGCCAGATCGGGGAATGCACCGAGAAGGTCCCGCGCCGAACATGAATCGCCGTCGCGCAAACGTCGTTCCAGTTCCGCGCACGCTTCGCGCAGTTGGTCTTCGATGCCGAGTTTGCTCGGTACGTGCATTCTTTGGACGCCAGCTACAAATTCCGGGCACATCGCTTGGTCGCACATTATAATGGCACGAGAAGGCTCACATGTTACAGGATCTTTCGAAAATGGCCGATTCGTCCGACCAGTTCGCGGCAACCCTGGCCCTGGCCCGGGAAGGTGATCGGGATGCGATCGCGCGATTGGTCGAGCAGTACGAGCCGAAAGTCCGCGTGGTGGCCCGCGTGCTGTTAGGCCGGGCGCTGCGCCCGCATCTTGATTCGGTGGACCTGGTACAGTCGGTACACCGCAGCCTGATGATCGCGCTGCGCACGCAGGACTATGACCTGTCCAGCCCGGAGCAACTTGTTGCCTTGGCGATCACCATGGTACGGCGCAAGACCGCCCGCCACTGGCGTCGCGTCCAACGGCAGCAACGGCTCAGCGGCGCGGCCGGCGATTCGAATAATCTGCCGCAGATGCTCGCATCGCTCAGCGACGCTCGTGACCCGGCGGAAGAAGCTCAGTTCAACGACCAGCTCGAGTGTCTTTGCCAGAACCTCGACCCCATCGAGCAACGCATGCTGGAGCTGCGTTTGCAGGGTTACACATCGCGTGAGGTGGCGCGGGAACTCGGCATGCATGCCGTGGCCGTGCGCGTCCGCTGGACCCGCCTGCGCCAACGATTACATGCGAGCGGCGTGGTCGCCGATTGGATTTGAAGGCAGCGAATCACGTATCAGCGGCCTTCCGCACCTCGACGTGCACGAGTTGGGCATACGGGTTTGCGGGTTCCAGTTCGATTGCTTTGCGAACGTCGGCCATCGCACGTTCCAGGTCATCTTGCTTGCGATAAGCGTCGGCACGTTCAGCGTAGACCGAAGAACGGTTGGACAGGCGAATCTCGTCGAGAAGCTTGCTGTCATCGGGAGCATCGGTCAGCTCAAGGCACTTTGTCAAGTCTGCGACTGCCTCCGCGTAGGAGCCAGCTTCGGCGTGGGCGTTTCCGCGATTGCGGTAAATCGAATTGTCCTCCGGATCCAGCCGAATGGCTTCGCTGTAGTCCGTAATGGCCAAATCGTACTGGTTGTCGAGTTGATAGAGAAAAGCGCGAGAGCAGTAAACGTCGCCGCGTTCGGGAGCTGAGTCAATGGCCATGCCATACGCCGCGATTGCCTGGGAGTGGTGGCTGCGGGATGAACAGAGTTCGGCGACTTCGAGCAGCGAGTCGATATTCGTCGGATCCAACCGGTTCGCTTCTCCGAAATGCGCCAATGCCTCGCTCACATAGCGCTCGCTGTCCTGATCGCCGAGATGCTCGGCGTACTTGGCCTTCTTCAAGGCCATCTGGCCCAAGGCCACTTGCTGTGCGGCGAGCTGCTTGTCCGTGGCCCCGGCCTCATCCGTGGCAATCGCAGCCGATTCGTACGGCCGATCGAGCGCAACGGCCAGCCATTGGGCAATCTTCTCCAGCGACTCGCACGCCTCTGCCGGATCTTGATCGGGAAACAAGCCGTGCAGGACTGCAAGCGATTGGTCGGGGGTCTCGATCTCCAACAGCCCGGAATACTCCACCGACTCGTCTTCATCGTCCGGGTGCTCCTCGACAGCCTTCACCCGCACTCGACGGATGTCGCGGAAAGGGTACTCGCGTTTGCGCAGACCGGAGCGTACGACCATGGCCTCTTGGCCCCAGTCGAAAGCAACCAGTTTCTTCTTTCCTCGGATGAGACGATATACCAACAGCCCGCATACGACCCCGCCAATAGCAGGCACGGCGAGGTCAGGCCCGGCGTAGAGGCGTAAGAGACCGGCCGCCACCGGGGCCACAACCACGGCCCCGACGGCTGCCCAGAGGACGGGCAGCCTTGGACCGACGAAAGCCATGAGTTCGCCGGGCTGCCATTGGGCAACATCTTCTCGAATCGTCCATGTGACGGCCTCGTCCTGATCGAGCGAGTCGCGCCTCGATTGGTCGAGCGCCCCGTTTGTTTTTTTCCGAGCGAGTGGAGCCCGTTTCAAGGGCTGGTCGACTGGCGGGAAGAGATCCTCGCGGATGGGTGTCTTGCTGTTCCAGTTTTCTTTGCGGCATCTCTCCAGAAGCAACTCCAAATCCGCACGCAGACTCTGGAGCATCTCGACATCGTCGAGCAAACGGACAAGCTCGACGGATTCAGTGAAAGCGAGAAAGGCCCCTTTTTCGGACCCCTCCGGCCCCTCGGCGACGGCCAGCGCAGCCTGGGCTGCCGCTCCGGCAACGTGCTGCATGTCCTGTGCGGGACCGCCGGCCATCAAAGCCGCTTTCGCCGTCTCGTCCGCGCCCACCCGCGGTTGCCCCGTGCGCGCCGAGTACTCGGCCAAGGCAACCGCGTTTTCGATCGCATGGGGCGGGAGCATTGATGCGCCCGCATTGCGCTTCCGGATCGCATACCATGCACGACGCACGCAACGGGCTGCAAAAGCGACACAAGCCCAGTGCGGCAGTTGCTTGAGGCAATCCAGGGTCTGCATTTGTTCTTCGTCCCAGTCGATGGGATCGGCCGAATCAAGTGGCGACATGGGGTCTGTGTTCCTTGTGTGAAACGCTGCAGGAAGTCCTGCGGAGTGCAAACGTCGAGATTATCGTGTTGTGTAGGGGGAGGAAAGTCAACCGTTCAGCGTACATCACCGAATGCCGCAGCCGGGCAAAAGTGTTACTTCTCTGTAACACTTCTGCCTCTCTCTGGCATTTGGAACATAGTGCGGCAATCCGCCCTGCTTTCAAATCGCCATGAAAGATTGCCGCGCAGATCGACCCTTCGAGCCGTACGTCATTCGCCTCCGGCGAAGGCCCCCCGATTCTCTGGGAGTACTCCGATATGAGACCCGTTCTGAAAGACGTTTGGAAGAAGTCGCGACGTCGGAGGAACCGCAGGCGATCTCGACGGAAGACCTACCTGTCGGTTGAACTCCTCGAAGAGCGCACGCTACTGGCCTGTAACATCGCCAAAGATGTGGCCGATGGCGTCCATGGCGTCCTAAAAGGTCTCAGTAATCAGTTGTATGGCGCATCTCTGACAGTGGGCGAACTGCCTGTCGTCGGTGGCAAGCTGCAGAGCTTGAGTACAGATTTGGCGAACGAACTGGAGAAGGCTCGTGCGAATCTGATCGATGGCAATCCCGGAAAACTGGAAAAGGAATTGGCGACCGCCAAGTTCGACGACGATGGGATGCGTGCCGCTCTGGTCGCGGTGTTGGGGCCGGAGGGCCCCGTGCCGTTGTTGATTGACACGGACAACGACAATGACTTCGCGGAAGAGATTACCCTGAATGTCGATGCAGGGACTTGCGGCTTGGATGTCAAGATGCCCCTGGGACAGTCCTTCGATCTGACGGAGCAGGAATTCTATTTCGACGTCGGCTTGGATGCACTTCCCTTCGAGGTCAAGTCGGCAGCCAAGTTTAAGCTGGCCGTCAACTATGTCTTCCTTCTCGATCTTGAAGTGAAAGAGGTGAAAAAGGACGGCAAAACCGAGCACGAGTTCATTTGGGATACGACAAACAAGGACGAACTTACGGTCGGAGTCACCGCCACGATCCAGAACCAAAACGGCCCGGAATTCGAAGCGACGATTGGCTTCCTGGATGTCAAGCTCGATGATGGTCACTCGAAAGACGCGACAAAGCACACGAGTCTCTCGGTCGGGATCAATATCGATGTGGCAGGCGATCCGCAGGCAAACACCTTGACGATCAGTTCGACTCTACAGCCGCAACCGAAGGCCGAGATTTACCTGCAAGCGGCCACAAACATCAGCCAGGACTTCCCATCGATCAGCGCGGACTTTGTCATGCAGTGGCATGGTTCGGACCTGAATGATCCGGAGCCGGAAGTTAAATTCGACAACGTGACGATGGGATTGGGGAATGTGATCAGCGAGTTCATCGGCCCCATTGTCGAGTTCATCGACCCGATTCTGGAACCGATCCGGCCCGTGCTCGAGTTTCTCGATACCGACGTGCCCATCCTTTCCGACTTGAGCGAGGCGGCTGTTGGCGTCCCGGTGTCTGTCCTGGAAATCGCCGGGGCCGGGGTCGGCACCAACGCATTCGGATCGTATACAGAACTGATCGGCCTGTCGCGCACGGTCGCGCAGATCCTCATCTTTATTGACAAATTCGAGATCGACAACGCCGGCAACGTGGAGATCAACGTCGGTACTTTTAATTTAACGAAGGACAAAAACGGCGACCTGAGGAAAAAGGCAGCAGCCGAGCTACTTTCCAAGTCCAACAAATTCGGGAAGGACCTGACCGACCTGGCGACCACAGAGCTCGGAGTCGATCTTAGTAACGTGGCGGGCGCCCTCGCAAAAACTGAGTTCGGCAAGACAGAAATTGGGAAAGCGCTCGTCGACAGCCTGAACGATGCGTCGGGCATTAACTACAGCTTCCCGTTTCTCGAGAATCCGGAACTCGTCTTCAAACTCTTCGTAGGGCAAGACTTTGATCTGTTCACATTCAAGCTCATCGTCAACCCGAACAGTTCACAGTTCGATCAGGCGTTCGGGGTGCCGATGGGCCTGGATATCGGCATGAAAGGAAAGCTGGAACCGTACATTAAGATCGAACTCGGGTACGACACGTTGGGTTTGCGGAACTTCTTCAAAAACAACGGCGATGTGACATACTTGATGGACGGATTTTGGTTTAGCGACGACACAAAGGCTTCGCTCGACGCGTCTGTGGTGGCCTTCGCCGGTATCGACACTTTGTTCTTCGACGCTGGCGTATCCGGCGGCGTCACCGCCAATATCGGGGTCGCAATGACGAACGCGAGCAACCAATCCGATATTGACGGCAATCCGGGCAAGGTACGCATTGAGGAACTGGGCGATTGCCTGTTCGACGTACACGGATCGCTCAACGCGGTTCTGGAGGCATTCGTCAAGATCGGTGTCGACATTCCCATCATCGGCTTCGTAGGACACGAGGAGACGTTCACGATCGCCAAAGAAGAGTTGCTCAGCTACAACAACGGCTGCGCGGTCGATGCGCCGAATCCGTTCAAAATCAAGCTGCCCGCCCAACTGGCCGGCTTGAGCGGAGGGCAGGAGGTGAAGCCTGGCCCTGATCCACTCAAGCAGTTCATCGTCAATCCGGCGGGCCAACTCACGCTCAATATCGGCCCCAATTCCTCGCACCGCAACAAGATTGTCGTCGGCAAGAGCACCGTCGTCGACAAGCTGGACGGCGCCGAGTCCTACACGATCACGCACCTCGAACCGAACCAGGTAGAGGACAAACCAAATCCACTTCCCGAGGGCGAGATCCTTCTGATCAACGCCTTCGGCAGGTCGGAAGTCTATTTTGGCGTGAAGAGCATTTCTGGCGATGCGGGGAGTCTTGCCGACTCGATCAAGGTGGGAGCCAACGTGCAGTCCCCGGTGAATCTGTCGGGAGGAAACGACAACGATCAACTTATCCATCTCGGTCAAGGTGCGGCGACATTGCTCGGCGGTGCGGGCGATGACAAGCTCGTCGGCGGCACCGGCCAAAACCTCCTGAATGGTGGTGACGGGAATGACCACGTCGTCAGTAACGCCAAAGAGAACGTGAGCAGCCAACTGTTCGGCGAACAGGGCAACGATTACCTGGCCGGTGGCAGCGGTCCCAATGTCATCTTCGGCGGATTCGGTGACGACGAAATCGTCGCCGGGCTCATGAACGACTTGTTGGATGGTGGCGACGGCAACGACCTGATCGACGTGGGGCCCGGCGACAGTACCGTGAACGCTGGCGCCGGCGATGACCAGATTTCATGGCAGGCTGGTGGGGATCCGGACGCCGAAAATTCGCTCCCGCCTGACGGCAACCTGACAATTCATGGCGGCACGAACAGTCTTAACAAACCTAACAATGGCAACGGGCTTCAGCAGTCGGGTGACTCGATCGGCATCAAAGGCTCACCGGTTGCCGATACGTTCAATCTCGGCGACCTGGGACAAGGCAAAACGAGCCTTTCGATCCAAATGGGTAACTCGGGCGAGTTCCGCCAGATCGTCTTGGAGGGTGTGGAAAACGTCGCCATGGACGGACTGCGCGGCGCCGACACGACAGTCATCAATCCTTTGTTCGGCGCGATAACCGAAATCACCGTCAACCCGAGCGACCTGATTAATCCAGATAACGCAGTCGACCTGGTGATCGTGCATGGGACCGAGTTGGCGGACACCTGGACGGTCGAAACGGAGCAAGTGGGAACGCAAATCGAAACGACAAAGATCGGCGATGACCTGGCAATTGCGAAGGAGACGTTTGGCGGGTCGATGAAGATCTCCGGCATGTCCGATTATGTCGTCCATGCCATGAACTTTGGCGACGATCTTCGCGTCATGACGCACGATGGTCCCGACAACGTTGTCGTTCGTTCGATCACGGGACCGACGCTGATCGATACCGGCTCGCAAAGTGATTCAATCCACGTCAAAGGTGCAAAGGTTGGTGATTACCTGGACAAGCTGACGGTCGAAGCCGGCGGAGGAGCCAACTCGCTGCACGTCGATCAGACTTTTAGTGCGGACGTCACGAACCTGACGCTGACTGCGACCGACGTGAAGGGAACGCTGTTTCCCGGCATTGATTTCGGCGCTACTGGCGGTGATTTCTCTGCGGGCATCAAGCTGACAGGCGGAATGGACAAAGATGAAATTCACGTGCAAGCCACGCTGCCAGGAGTCACAACGGAGATCTACGGAGGCCCCAATGACGACACGATCACGGTGTCGTCGGACGCCAACCTCGAATTGGGCCATCTGTCCACGATCCAGGGCTTGCTGAAGATTTTCACGGGACCAGGTCAGAATCAACTGATCGTCGGTGACAAAGCGAGTGCCAATGGCAATGCGAATGTCGTGATTGGCTCGGTCAGCATCTACGGGCTGGCCGGTCCCGGTGATGCGACGCCCATCCTCTTCACTTCCGCCGGCGGTGCGCTGGCACTGACCATCCATAGCTCAAACAGCCAGACGAGCCACGAGGTGTTCTTCGTGGACAATCCCCAAGCGGCGCTCACCCTGAACAGTTACGACGGTGATGAGATCGTCAACGTCGTGGGTGTTCTGGACGAGGCCACGATCAACGCTGGCGCCGGCAAGGAGACGATCAACGTAGGCGACAAACCGTCGCAACCGGGCGGCACGGTCAACTCGGTGAAAGGTTCGCTCACGATCGACGGCGGACCTGGTGGCGCGATCCTCTCGCTGACTGATACGTCCGATGGATTTCCGAACAAAGTCACCCTGACGGACGCGACCATCGGGGCCGAAGCGGGCGACACCTTCTTCGGCTCGTCCCAGGCAGGCGTGACGTACCAGAACGTCGATCACATCAACCTGTTTGCCGGCCAAGGTAACGATCTGATCGATGTTCATTCGACAAACGCCAGCACCACGGTGTTCCTGGGAAGCGGAGGTGGCCACGACGGGTTCCTTTTCGATTCCAACGGACAGACGGCAGGCGGTCACGTGGAGAACGTGGTCAGTGACGTTGAGATCGACGGTGGACCTGGATTCAACTCTCTGACGATCCAGGACTCGGACGATTCAACCACCGATACGGTGACCGTGACCCCGACACTGCCGCAAGCAGGGCAGATCGGCAAGGCAGTCGGCGACGACTTGTTCGGCGTGGGAGGGAGCTTGTTTTTCCAGGGGATTTACGAGGCGACTCTGACAACGGGAACCGGCGCCGACGTGATCCAACTGACGCCGGCACCCGGTCCTGTGGGTACCGCGTTTACGGTCAACGGCAACACGCCGGGTCCTTCCAATGCCACCAGCGACTTGCTGAACCTTGACTTGACCGGCCTTGTCGCACCGACACTTACGCTCACCGACTTTGGAGGAGGCGAGCTTGGCTCGGCAAGTCACCTGCCCGTGCTCTACAGCGGCATCGAAGTGGTCGCCGACCCGGCGGGCGGAGTCCCCGTTGATCTGATTCTCGACACCAACTACGCGCCCTTCGGCGGCAATGACGCCTTTCTGGACCGGATCGAAGCAACGAGCGGTCAGCTCGGCGGTCAGAAAACGCTTAACTTGATGGTCAACGCGCAGCCTGCCTTTGTTGGCAACGAGGCCATGGTCAATTCGCTCACCATCGTTGGATCGGGTGATCCGGATACACTGGCCGTTCTGGAAACGCCGGACGGGCTGCCGCAGTTTGCCGGATCGTCGCCATTCGGTCATACGAACGCCCACTTCACGGACTCCGGCCTCGCGCCGAACAATGTTAGCGTTCATTTCAACGGAGGTCCCGGCGCCGCTAACGATCGATATGAAGTCGCACTCAGTTCGGCGGTGAACGTCAACATATTCCAGGACAAGGCGGGCATTCCAAACAGTGGCGTGGTCAACCATGAAAGGCATTTCACGCTGTCTTACGAAAGCCTCACGCCAATTCACGTGGAAGGGGCCGGCGGGACGTTGAACATCGATGCCGGCGCTTTAACCGAGATGACGGAGATGTTGCTGTGGGAAACGGGCAGCAGCGCTTCGCAGGTTGACGGCGACGGCGGCTTCGAAACCACGTCGTTTGACGGGTTCACCGAGGCTAACGTATTTCCGCCTGACGGAATCGAACCGGTGATTAAGAAGGGCGTGATCGTCAACTCGATCGGCGACGGAAGCGATACGAACCCCGGTGACGGCATCGTCGAAACGGCGCCGGGAAACGGGGAGGTTACGCTGCGCGCGGCCATCGAGGAGGCCAATGCCGGCGACGTAGATTTCATCTACTTCAACATTCCCGGATCAGGACCCCACGTGATTCAACCCACGTCGCTGCTGCCGCCTGTCACCGACCCCGTGGTCATCGACGCGTATACCCAGCCGGGGGCCAGCCCCAATACGCTGCCGATCGAAGCCGGGACCAATGCGCAAATCTTGGTCGAGTTGAACGGCGGTTTACTGCGGGAGACTTCCCCAGGTTTGGTGTTATACGCCGATGATAGCACGCTGCGCGGACTGTCGATCACCGGGTTCGGCTACCCCGACCTGGACCCGCCGGGTTCGCCCCACGACATTCCCATCGGCGGAGTCGTGGTGCTCGGCGACGGCAATGAGATCGAAGGCAACTTCATCGGTGTCCAGCCTGACGGAGCGACCGGCGGCGCCAACTTGTTTTACGGCATCTACGTCAGTGCCAGCAACAACATCATTGGTGGCCCGGATCGCGCCAGCCGCAACCTGATATCCGGCAACCAAGGCTTCGGCATCATGCTCGACGCATTGGCAAAGCCCGGCGCAGCCGAGTATCGGCCCACCGAGTTCAACCGCCTGCAGGGGAACCTGATCGGCACCGATCGCGCCGGGGATGCGGCCGTACCCAACACCGGCGCAGGCGTCGTCGTTTATCGATACGCTCGGAACAATCTGATCGGCGGCGAGCACCGCGGCGACTACCAGGTGCGCAACATCATTTCCGGCAACGGCGGTCCGTACACGCCACTTGGTGACCCTGAGGGGCCTTATCAGGGCTGGCCCGACACGCCGTTCGCGCTCTCCGGCGGCCATGGCAGCGGCATCCATATCGAGAACCTCTCGCTGGCGACGCCCGACGAGCCGGTACCGAATACTATCCAAGGCAACTTCATCGGCACGACCGCCGACGGAACGGCCGCGCTGGCGAACCTGCATCGTGGCGTCACGCTGGTCTTTACCAATAATGTCACCATCGGCGGACCGCTGAGTCCCTTCGCCCTCGCGCCGCTCGCCGACAAAGGCAATTTGATTTCCAGCAATCGAGATTACGGCATCGCGATAACGGGTTTCTCCGATACGCCGCATAACACGGTCGTACAGGGCAACTTCATTGGCACCGATCAAAGTGGTATGAACCCGTTGGGCAACGGCCTCGACGGTATCCACATCAGCAGGGCCAGCGATGTGCTCGTCGGCGGTGATACACCTCACGAAGGTAACCGCATCGCTTTCAACGACCAAAGCGGCATCGTGGTGCATGGTTCCCCGCTGTATGAAACGACCGCGCATCGCAACACCATCCGGCTGAACTCCATCCACTCCAACGCGCTGCTCGGCATCGACCTGGTCACCGGGTTGATGCCGGGCGCGGATGGCCCGACGCCCAACGATCCGGGGGATGCGGACGTAGGACCGAACGATGTGCAGAACTTCCCAGTGATCACTGCCGCTCAGTTCGGCCAGAACACGTACGTGGCGGGCACTTTGAACAGCCTGCCGCACACGGAGTTCACAGTCGACTTCTATACCAATGACAGTGCTGACGCCGCCGGTTTCGGCGAAGGCCAACACTGGCTCGGCTCGACGCTGGTCGGAACCGACGCGTTCAGAAACGGGGGATTCGCCTTGAACCTGCCAGGCGCCACAGGATTTGGACAATGGGTGACGGCGACGGCGACGCGGGTCGAAGCCGATGGAGCGGCGATCCGGCTGACGGACACTTCGGAATTCTCGGCCGCAAAGCAACTAAATACTGGCATTGCGATCGTTGATGGAGTGTTGATGGTCAAGGGGACCGACGGCGACGACAAGGTCAAACTGAAGAAGCAACACGCCGATTGGTTCGTGGAAGCCGATTTCCTTCCTTCCGGCGGCGTCCAGTTCGGGACCGACTCCTTCTTCGACATCTCCATCGACGTGAGTGAAGGTGAGGACGAAATTTGTATCGACGTGCCGAGGGAAGACACCGGCAGTGCCGACGAAATGGACATCTCGGTGATGACTACCGGAGGCAACGACATGTTGTCGATTCGGGCAACGGCTGCTACGGAAAACACGTTCACTGTCACCAAACCCGATGAGGGCTCGGTGTCGGTCAGTAACAACGCGGGGCTCCGCGTGACGGCGATCGGATCACTCGCCCAACTTCACATTCTTGGCCATGGCGGCAACGACACACTGGTATCGGATTTGGGAGATCCTCACAACGTACTTGACAGTCTGGTATTCGATGGCGAATCGGGTAACGATTTGCTAATTTTCAATCTGTTCGGTCACGGAGACGAGGAAGAAGAGGAGTGGCTACAGGACCGGCCGTCGCCCGTAATCACCTTCAACGGCGGCTCTGGCTTCGACTCAATCCACGTTACGGGCAAGCCCGCGGAATTCCGGCCCGCAGAGTTCCGGTCGGTCCACGCCGTCTACCAGCCCGGCCCGAATGTCGACCACGGGTTCCTCGAGTACACCGACGGCGTCGCGACCACGACCATCGAATTCGACAGCGTCGAGCCGATCTTCGACGACATCGCCGATACGCTCACCGTGTACGGCACCGACGCCGACAACGCCATTGACTACCGCGCCGGATCCACGCCCGCGCATGGCGTCGTGTCGGTGGATGGCTTCGAGCACGTCGAGTTTACGAACAAGTCCGTGCTGACGCTGGCTGGCAGAGCCGGAACCGACAAGATCAACCTGAACAACCCCAACGTCCCCGCAGGCCTACAGAAGATCATCGTCGTGGGCGACAACCCGAACGACGACCAGTTGACCCTCAACGGCACGGCCGGATCCGACACACTGACCTTCACACCCGCCACCGCAACGTCCGGAACGGCGCAAATCAACGCATTGCCGGTGACGATTGACCTGATCGAGTCACTGACGATCAACGGGCAGGGTGGCGATGATTCTGTCAGTTTGGACCTCGCCAACGGTCTCGGCGCTGTCTTGCTGACAGTCGATGGTGGTGCTTCCGGCGTCAATGGCGATGAGTTCACGGTGTATGCGGGCAACGGACATGTTTCGTGGTCGCCGAGCGGTCCGCGCAACGGCCGGGTCGCGCTGCCCGC
>JACKQG010001855.1_pt1 | contig 28569 bp, 21 predicted proteins | sample 8237621 | NCBI WGS metagenome assembly JACKQG01 (sample SAMN15677084, study PRJNA649215) | marine metagenome | biome: marine; feature: Black Sea; material: saline water; isolation source: suspended particulate matter (SPM) from the Black Sea western gyre | collected 2013-06-09/2013-06-10 | depth... | reverse complement strand
TTTTCACCGACGTATAAAGAGCTGTTGACGTCGTTGGCCGATTTGCCGCGCGAGCAGGTATTTGGCATTGCTTCCGAAACCCTGGTCCGCACCGCCATTAAAGCTCGCGACGATTTGGGATTGCCAGTTGTTGGCCTTGACCTAGCTGGACCTGAGCACGGTTTCCCGGCTAGTACCCACCGGCGGGCTTACCAAATGGCCCACGAAGCATTTTTGGGCAAAACTGTGCATGCCGGCGAAGATTATGGCCCGGAGTCCATTTTTCAGGCCATTACCGATTGCCGGGCGGACCGCGTCGGCCATGGCACGATGATTTTTAACGCCAAAAAACATGCCGATCCGAGGGTGAAGGATAAGCAGAGCTATGTCGAAAAATTGGTGCGATACGTGGCGGAACGGCGCATCACCCTTGAGGTTTGCCTGACCTCAAATATGCAAACCTTACCGGCTATGAAGAGCCTAAAGAGCCATCCTTTTGCCCGCATGTTAAGTGAGAGGATTTCGGTAACTCTTTGCACAGACAATACTTTGGTATCGAGGACCACGATTACCGAAGAATACCAGAAGGCCATTGCCGCCTTCAAAATTGACCCGTCCGTTTTGCGCCATTTGCTGGTTTATGGCTTTAAGCGCAGCTTTTTCCCGGGCAGTTACATCGAAAAACGTACTTATGTGCGCCAGGTTCTGGATTACCGCGACGAGGTCTTTGCCCAATTCGGCTTCGCGCCGCAGCAGGGTTCCCTAAGTTGAACCCAAGGTTGGTACGCCGAGTTTACCTACAGTGGAAGGCGGGCTAGGCTCGCTGATTAATTTTCCCCAAAGGCAGCTGTTGGTTGTCGTTCCCTTTGCGTGAGTTCAATGCAGGAATCCAAAGATGGTCTATTGCTTGGCGCTTTCCTAAAGGGGGACAGCAGTGCCTTCGACCTGATCGTCGAAAGCTATCAAGGTCCGTTGATTCGCTTCGCGCGCGGTTTTGTGCGCGATCGCGGGGCGGCGGAGGATTTGGTGCAGGAGACCTTCATTCGGCTCATACGCAGCACGCCGGACATCGGCAGCGACGGCGTGCTCGGCCCTTGGCTTTACCGTGTCTGCCGTAACCTTGCATACGACAACAGCAAGATGGAAACACGTGAAATGAAGCGGCGCGAACGCGCTGTGGTGCCTGAACCACCACCGTCGCCAGACGGGCATAGCGAGCAGCAAGAAACTTGTGCCATTTTGCGGCGTGAGTTGCACAACTTGCCGGAACGCGAACGCGAGGCGTTACGCCTCAAGGTGGACCAAGGGTTGAGCTACAAGCAAATTGCTGAGGTGCTGGGCGTGAAGGCCGGCACCGTCGGCTGGTTAGTGCATCAGGCAATGAATCATCTCACCGATCGGCTGCGGGCGGCCGAAGCCATTTAGAGGATTTGGGGAAAATCAATGAGCAAAAATTCAGAATCATTCGGCTCGAACGACGAGCATGCGAACGAGGCGCACGAACCTCACACTACCGAGGAGCTTTTAAGTTCCTACTTGTTTGATGAATTGGCCGACGCCGAGCGTCTACAGGTCGAACAAGCTTTGCAACAGGACCCGACCTTGGTCGCTCGCTTAGAGCAGCTGAAAGAAACTTTGAGTTTGTTGCACCGTTCGGCTTTTGACGTCGAGAACGGCGAATTGGCCGACGAACGACGCGCTGCTTTGCGTGCAGCTGCGGCCAATGCAGTTGCCGATACTGGTCCAGGCGGACCGACGTCTACGCAAAAAGCTGGGCGCATTTTGCAATTCCCTGTATTTAAGGTTGCGGCGGCCGTGGTCGCCGTTTCGGCAGGCGTGATTTTCTTTGGACCCAACAGTAATCAATGGGGGCAAAACGCACCTAACGATTCAACCGAAGCAGGGCTTAGTCGACATGAAATGGATGCTTTACAAAGCCTTGGCTATATCAGGCAAGACGGCGAAACGAAAGAATTGGGTTATGTGGATTCAAAGAGCAGCCTGGAGTCCTTTGGCTATGTGGATTCAAGGGGAGGAACGGAGGCTCTTGGCTACACGGAAAAAAATGCTCGAGACAAAGATCGATCCAAGCGTTCCGGTGCTGCCAGTTCGCCCAGCGATGAAGGCATCAAACTAGGGCAAAAAAAATACTTAGGAGGACGCGAGCTGGAACGGGTAGCAGATCTAGGCTACGTCGGGGATGCTGACAAGGAGGAAGCGAAGCAGCGGTTGCAAGAGTTGGTCATGACTGAAGCCACGGTTGAGCCAGGGCGGAAACTAAAAACGGCGACCTTGGGCTTAATTCAAGCTGCCGAGAGCAACGGAGGCGGTGGTGCCTATAAAGGTCCTGGAGATTCAGTTGCCTTAGATTTGACCACGACTGGCGTGGATGCACAGCCAAACACGGTTTTAAAAGTTTCGGTACCGGAAACTCCAAATGCGCCCTCCACACCGGGTACCCCAAGTACGCCTAGCTCGCCGCCGCCACCCGGTAAGTTAGTCGTTCCAACCCTAGAGGGAGCGTTTGCGCGTACCAAGGTACGAGAACGTCGCAGTGAGGCCACGACTCAAACCTATGGCGAAGCTCTAGACCATGCTGGATACGTCGATGGGCTTAGTTCGGACAACTTTGGATTCGATAGTGATGACTTAGCGAAGGGTTTCTATTTTGAATTAGGTGGGGAGCACACTGTCGTCATATGTGATGGTTACGGGCGCTACTACAACGGCCCGCGTGTCATTGATTACCTGCATCCCACCGAAACGGATGAATCGCCACGCGATATGTTTTTCCGTTATTACGGCGATAACCCGTACGTCAACAATGCCAAGGATTCGCTGAGTACTTTTGCGATTGATGTGGATACCGCAAGCTATCCGCTGGCGCGAAAAATGCTTGAAAATCAAAAGCTGCCGCCGCGCGCTGCGATACGCACCGAGGAGTTTTTGAACTACTTTGATCACGAGTTGGCGCCGCCACGGGAAGGGGACTTCGCAGTTGAACTGCAAGCCGCACCGACGCCATTTACCGAGTCCAATAACAACTTGATATTGAAAGTGGGCATTAAAGGCCGCGAAGTGAGTAGCGCCGAACGCAAGCCGCTGAACTTGGTATTTGTCATCGATAAGTCCGGCTCTATGCGCGAAAACAATCGCATGGAATTGGTGAAGCGTTCATTGGAACTGCTGGTGGATCAATTGCGAGAAGACGACCGCGTCGGCATTGTTAGTTTTGATTCGAGCGGCCACATTGTGATGGAATCTACGCCAGGTGCCGAGCGCTGGAAACTGCGCGAAGCGATGCGTCAGATGGAACCCGGCGGTTCTACCAATGCAGCCGAGGGCTTGTACTTGGGCTACGAAATGCTGTCCCGTAACTACCAGGGAGGCGCCACCAATCGGGTCATTTTGGCATCGGATGGTGTTGCTAATACTGGTGAAACGGATCAACAGCGTATTTTAGATCGCATTGCTGATTTCACTTCGCGTCAGGTTGACTTGACCACCATTGGCGTCGGCATGAGCAATCACAATGATGTGTTTTTGGAGCAGATGGCGGACAAGGGCGACGGCGCCTGCCATTACGTGGATGACTTTGATGAAGCCAAGCGCATTTTCATTGATCGTTTCACTGGCACCATGCAAACCATCGCTCGTGACATGAAAATTCAGGTTGAATTTAATCAGGAGCAAGTTGCGCGGTGGCGTCAGATCGGTTACGAAAATCGCTCTTTGCAAGATCATGAATTCCGCGATGATCGCGTAGACGCGGGCGAAGTTGGTGCTGGTCACGAAATCGTTGCGCTGTACGAGGTCGAATTAAAGTCCGGTGCCAGTTTGACCGCTGAAGACGTTTTGGCCACGGTGCGTTTGCGCTGGAAGCCTGATGGTGCTGAAGTGAATAAAGACACCGGCGTCATTGCCGCCGTTGAGCAACCATTCGCGATCAACATGGCGCAAATCCAAAGTGATTGGAATAAGACTAGCCCGAGGTTCCGCTTGGCTTCTGTCGTATCTCAATACTCGGAGTTTATGCGGCGCAGCTACCACGCCCGTGGTGACAGCTACTCGTTACTGCAAGCAGAGTCGAAGCGTCTGGCGAGCGAATTGGCTAATGACGAACAGGTTCGTGAACTGCACACTTTGATTAATAAGACTCGTCGCTTGGTTCAATTTCAACCACCTAGCGATGAGCTGTATAAGTTGATCGAAGAGTCGCGTCGTTTGACTTTGTTGCACCAGGAGCTGCACACCTTGGAGCAGCGCAATCAGGAGACCGTGGAATTGATGGCCGAGCTGCAGCAACAAAACGCTGCACTCGAGCAACGCATCCGCGAGCATCTTGAGGGTCGTAAGTAAAATCTTGTAGAATAGAGACGACCGTCCCAGGTAGGGTTACTTGGGGCGGTTTCTCGTATAAAGGAAAATCATGTCCACCATAATCATCGCCACGGCCCTTTTTTGTTTTCAGGCCGCAGCTCCGCCACCACCTCCGGCCGGTCTAGATCCGCAGCCGGAAGCCGTTGTGGTTATGAATCAGGAGCATCCGGAAATTGTCGAAGCACGGGCTGTAAGACAGGCTTTGGACAATTTTATTAAGAATAAGGACAATAAAATTAAGAGCTACAGCGGCAAGATGGATCGATTCCGTTTGCACAGCGATTTTAAAAGTAGTCGGGAGCCCAAAAAGGCATTAAAGGCATGTGAGGAGTTATTGGCAACTTTTGATTGGGCCATAGGCAATTATAGACAGCCGGATGAAACCCGTTGGATCCGCGATGACCATCCCTTTGACATCGTGATGATTCAAAAAGAAGAAGCCTTTCACGGCTTAATCGATGAAATCATCGCCGTAGCCCCGCAGCGCCTGCATGCGTTTTTAGAAGCCAATAAGAGGGGGACCGGCTTCACTCTTTATCCGGCCAAATTGACCATCAATTACAACGACGTCAAGATTCAGGCAGAGGCGCGTTTGGATCATGCCATGGCTCATAACGTGGCTCACTTGGAAATGCATCGCAGATACAGCTATCAGCCGCTTTGGCTCACTGAAGGAATAGCCTGCGCCCTGGAAGAACTGACTTTCGGCGAAATTTGGGTGAACTGGTATCGCGATGGATTTGTCATGACTGCCTCGCACGCAGGTTGGCGTGGTGCCCCGACGCAAAATGTGGTTAAAAAAATGCCGCTGACCGAACTTTGGTCCTATTCGGCCAATCCATTCCAAAATGAACTTGCCCACCTGAGTTATGGCTTTGCTATTTTTGCATTAGAGTCGCAGCCAAAATTCCTGCACGAATTGGCATTGGGAATTCAGGCGGAATACGATCAATACCCCGAACAAGGTGCTCAATTTAAGTTGCCGCCTGCCAAAGCCGCTGCGATCGCCAGGCAAGTTTTTGACGGTGACCTTCAACTCGCAGTCCGTGAATATTGGAAAAAGGTGCCGCGCGAACCAAATGTGAAAAAGCTGCGCAAGGTCGATTTAGGCGGAACGCCCGAATGACCATTTATTTCTAGTCATCGGCGTCGGCGCCTTGCTCTGGTAAGCCCAAAGAGGGCCGAGTGGCTTCTTTGAGGGGCTGCAAGCTTTGTGCTTCTTGGCTCAAGACTGTTAGCTTTTCCATGTCGCGAGCTTTGGGCATCAGGCGGCTATTGAAGCTGCTACAGGCACTGTTGTAGCTGCGAACCGCTTGATCCAAGCCGCGACCTACCTTGCTGAGGTGGTCCGAAAAAACGCGAGCGCGACTATGCAGTTCAAGTCCAGCGTCGCGAATTTTTTGCGCGTTTTGGGCGACGGATTCATTACGCCAAACCAGCTGCACGGTTTTCAGTAACGCCAGCAGGGTTACCGGAGTAGCGATCAAGACTTTTTTAGCAAGGGCTTCGTCTTGCAGGTTCGGGTGGAAGCGGAAGGCCGCTTCCAGGAAATGATCGCCCGGTAAATACATTACCGTGAAGTCAATGCCGCCTTCGATGCCGCGGGCGTAGTCCTTGCTGCCAAGGGTGCGCACGTGCTGACGTAGGTCGCGCGCATGGGTTTTGAGGTGCTCGGTTCGCTGCTCCTGGGTGGGAGCCTCCATAGCATCCAGGTAGGCAGCCAACGGCACCTTGGCGTCGATAGGGATGAATTCCTTGCCTGGTAGGCGCACCAGTAAATCGGGGCGAGCGCTGCCGTCGCCGGTGGTGGTTTGTTCGAAAAAGTCACAGTATTCCACCAGGCCAGCAATTTCGACCAAATTGCGCAGCGTGGTTTCGCCCCAGCGGCCGCGAGCTTTGCTGCTGCCGCGCAGTGCGGTGGCCAAGGATTCGCTCTGGCTGCGCAATTTGCTGGTTGCTTGAGAAAGGTCTTCCAACTGCTTGCCCAACGAGCCATAAGCGACGCTGCGCGCCTTCTCCAAGTCCTCGGTGCGTTTGCGCAGTAGCTCTAGCGAGGCATCCAGCGGCTTCAGGCGCTGGTCGGCGCGCACCAGGAAATCGGTCTCCTGTTTTTTGAGAGAGGCGTCGGCGTGGTGGCGGAATTTTTCGCCTAATTGGTCTCCAAGATTGAGCAGTTGCTGGTGATGAGATGTACGCAGTTGTTCCAGCGCTTGTGCTTGCTCGCGAATGGTTTGCGCCCGTTCTTCCAGGCTGTTGGTGGCCGCATCGAGCTGGGCTTGGGCGACTCCGCGCAACATTTTCTCTTCGCCAATCTGAGCGGACGCCTGGTCGTATTTTTGACTAGTCTCCACCATTTCGGTGCGCAAATCCCGCTGCCTCGCTTCCATCTGGTGAAGCCGCCGTCGGACAAATAAACCGCAAATTCCTGCGCCGGCAAGCAGGCCGATAAGTAGGGCTAGGGAGGGATCCAAGATGGCTAAAAGTCTAGCCGATCAGGCAGCCTACACCGAATGTCGAATCTACCGGTACAAACGGCTAGACTAGGCTTAACCTGGAGTTCGCCATGCTCTCAATTACTCTCTCTGCACTGCTACTTTTTGCCCCGAACCAAGACCAAGCCCCGGTTCTGCAACCTGCGGTCGTTGCCGCCGAGCAAATAGCCGAAATTCGACCTTTTTACGACCGTAAAACCTCGGTTTTAATCAAGCTTGATGCCGGTACGCCGCTGCATGTGGTCCACGAAAATGTTCCGTGGTCCCGGGTGCAAATCCCTGGTGGATTAGTGGTTTGGGTGCATAAGGATTTTGTCGAGATTGACGGCAATACAGCGGTGGTGAAGACGTCGCGCTTGCGGGCGCGGCCGATGCCGTCCACGGATAGCAAATCGCATCCAGTAGGAAAGTTGAAACAAGACCAGCGTTTGCCCATATTGGATGCCAAAGATGACTGGCTAAAAGTATTGGCGCCAGAAGACCTAGGGGCTTGGGTTCCCAGCAAAGAGATACGGATTTTGAATCCAGTTCCAGGCGATTGGGATGAAAAATGGTCCACCGCAGCCTCGAAGCGGCGGCAGGAAATTCTGGCAACTGCGAAGCCGGTGACTATTGGAGTACAGGTACCTGTGGTGGACCCTCCACCAAAAGGCGGTTCAGCGCAAAAGGTTAATGAGAAAAACAGCGTCAATGGGGGGGTGGAAGTTGAAACTACTGAATCGAGTTCTGCCGTCGATGCCGTAGCGAACACTGGTTCTAAATTGGAGCCGGCAGCCTCGCCTAGAGTTCCTGATGCAGGTAGTCAATCGGCGTTGCTAAAGCAACTTGTAGTGGCAGATGTTTTTACCAAAGATCCGCTAGCAGCATTGGCCAATGCGCGGGCGAATTTGGATTTACACGCCAAAGAGGTTACCGATACACTCGCTCGTTTTAGCCCCGAGGTATTGGATAACTGTGAATGGGTGTTTACCGAGGTCTTGCTCAAGCACAAAGACCCACAACACTTGGCTAGTGCTCGCCTTGGCCTTACCCGTTCCGACGCCTTACGTCGCTTCCATCAATCCGCATTGGATGCGCAATTGCGTAAAGAAGATTTACAGCAGCAAATCACCAGTCGAAACGCCAGTTCTGGCAAGCAAAAGGAAATCAAGATTGTGCCTGAGGGTGGCACCGGTGCTTACGCTTGGGTCGGCCATTTGCAATATCGTCCGCATCAGTACCCGAAAACCCCGTTCGTGGCCGTGCGCGGTAAACGCGAAGTTTTGCTGCACAGCTATGACGGTCGTTTTTACCTTAAGGATTTCCTCGGCAGGGAAGTCGCCGTGCGCGGAAATTGGAGGCCCAGTGATACTCATCCTGAATTGCAAGTGCTGTCGGTAGACGAGCTGCGCGTATTGCCGCGGGCGAGTAAAGGAATAAAATAAGCGCTGATGTCACCGGCGTTGGTCACTGCGGCCGCTTTTGCGGTTTACATACTAGGCTACCGATTTTACAGCGGTTGGCTGGCGAAAAAAGTTTTCCGCCTAGACCCTGGCGCCATCACGCCCGCTCATACCCTGGAGGACGGCGTGGATTATGTGCCGACGCGCCCGCAGGTGCTTTTTGGCCACCACTATGCATCCATTGCTGGATTGGCGCCTATGTTGGGGCCAGCGGTTGCGGTGTTTTGGGGGTGGTTGCCGGCATTGTGTTGGGTGGTCTTTGGCGCCATCTTGATCGGCTGCGTGCACGATTTTTCGGCGCTGGTTTTAAGCGTGCGCCACCAAGGGAAAAGCATCGGCACTTTATGTGAAGACATCCTGGGCCCGCGCGCCAAAGCCCTGTTTCTGGCGCTGATATTCTTCGGTGTTTCATTGGCGATGGGGGTGTTTGTATATGTGATAACCCTATTGTTTTCTTGGGGGCCTGACTTCAATCCAGAGGCACTTAGCCAATCCAAAACTAGCTTTCCCGAAGCCGTCATGCCGTCGGCGGGTCTGATGGTGCTGGCACTAGTCGCGGGCTACTTGCTCTACATCAAAAAACTGCCGTTGCTCAAAGTCACGGTACCTGCATTTTTAGGTTTGCTCGGCTTAATTTACCTGGGCTATCTGCACCCTACCGTCGGCGTAGAAAGTGCGAGCTTGTGGCCCACCGCAGATAATTGGGTTTGGATTTTGTTGGCGTATGCCTATTTGGCAAGTGTTTTGCCGGTTTGGCTATTGCTGCAAGCGCGCGACTTTTTAAACTCGCTGCTTTTGGGGTTGGGTTTGGTTTTGATGTACACCGGCTTTTTCATGATGGGGCCGACTTTCGACGCCCCAGCTATTAATCCAAACCCACAAGGTGCGCCGCCAATTTTGCCCTTTGTATTCATTACCATTGCCTGTGGCGCGGCCAGCGGTTTCCACTCCTTGGTCGGCAGCGGAACTACCGCCAAACAACTCGATCGCGAGACCGACGCCCGTCCTATTGGCTATGGTGCGATGATCGCCGAATCGCTGTTGGCACTAATTGCGGTTTTGGCTTGCACCACTACTCTGGGCGGTAAAGAGGCCTGGGCGCAGTTGTACGTTAATTGGGCGGCGGTGCAGGGATTGGGTGCCAAACTTGGCGTCTTCATTCGTGGTTCGGCGTCATTTATTGAAGAACTTGGAGTGCCCTCCGATTTGGCTATCACCCTGGTTGCCATGGTCGTGGTTTCCTTCGCCTTGACCACACTGGATTCAGCGACGCGTTTACTGCGCTTTAACATCGAAGAAATCGGCGACTCATTGTTGCGTTTGCCTGGCATGCGCTTACCTGGTTTATTGTTGCGTAATCGATTCTTGGCAACTGCTGGCGCATGCATTGCTATCGCGTTTTTCGCCACCTACGAAGTTGACGGCAAACCAGCCGGGCTAGCCTTGTGGCAACTATTTGGCGGCACTAATCAGCTTATCGCCGGCTTGGCCCTGCTCACAGCCACCGTTTATCTCAAACAACGGCAACGCAACTATTGGCCATTGGCAATTCCGGCCATTTATATGATCGCAATGACGCTTTACAGCCTGTCATTAAAGCTCATCGATTTTAAGAATCAACAGCAATGGCTGTTATTCAGCTTAGCCTTGGCATTGATCGGCATCGCGGTCGGCGTCGGCTGGGAATCGATTCAGGCATTGCGTTCCAATTCAGCCAAGCGTGCAGGCAAGTAGGAGCGCAAGATATTCATCCGCAGTTGTGCAAAGCTGCCGTCGGCGATCGCTGTGCGCATGCGTTGCATGAGCTTTTGGATGTAATGCAAATTATGCAACGACACCAAAATCGGCGGCAGCAGCTCTTTGGATTTAAATCCAGCGCGCAGTGCACCGCGCGGTACTTTGGATAAACACCCTTCGCAATCGCATTCCGGATCAATTGGCCGGGCGTCGTCTTTGAATTTCGCATTCAACAAATGCAAGCGCCCTTGATCCGTCAGCGCGGTGCCGAATCGACCGGCGCGTGCTGGGAATACACAATCAAACATATCGATGCCGCGTGCCACCCCTTCTACCAAATCCTGCGGGGTGCCGACGCCCATCAAATAGCGTGCTTGTTGTAGCGGCAGATAGGGGCAACTGTGTTCGACGCCTTTCATCATCGCCTCATGGCCCTCGCCGACGCTGACGCCGCCGATGGCGTAACCGTCGAATTCCATTTCCACCAATTGTTTGGCGCACTGCTCACGCAAGTCACCGAATACGCCTCCTTGTACGATGGCAAATTGAGCTTGGCCGCTACTTGCGCCGCCGCGTTGATCATGTAAATCGCGTTGAATCCGAGCCCATTCCACGGTGCGTTGCACCGCATCCGCGCATATTTTTTGGTCCAGCGGCTTATCCGGGCATATGTCCAGCAACATCGCCACGTCGGGTGCTAGCCCAGCTTGGGTTTCAAATGCCAGCTTTGGAGTCCAATTGATTTTACCGCCGTAAATCGGGTGTTCGACTTCGACACCGTCCTTGTGCACTTGATTCAATGCACCCAGCGAAAATACTTGAAAGCCACCGGAATCGGTCAAAATTGGCCCGTCCCATGCCAGCATTCCGTGCACTCCGCCTAATTTCTGCACGACCTCAACGCCCGGCCGGGCGTATAAATGGAAGGAATTGCATAGCGCCATTTCGACGCCCATAGGTCGCAATTGCTGCGGAAAGATTCCACGCATCATGCCGCGCGTGGCCACGGGCATGAATGCGGGGGTTTGCACCGAGCCATGTGGCGTATGCAAACGACCAAGACGCGCCGATTGGGCTTCGCCTTGCAACAGTTCGAATTGAAGGGTCACGAGTGGGATTTAAGGAATGCTGATCGGCTCGGTCAAAAGCTCAATCCTGGCGCCGGGATAATAGTGGCCCAGGATCTGTTGGCAAGTCCTTCCTTGAAGGGCTAAGGCTTGGGCGCCAACCTGGCAAAGACCGATGCCGTGACCGCGGCCGCGTCCTTCAAGAATGACACTGCCGTCCCGCAACACCCCAATCAGGTCTATCATCGCCGACGGAAGTTGCAGCAAGCGACGTAACTCTTCGCCCAAAACTTTGTGACTGCCGCTGGTGCCAGTGAATTTGGCTTGCATCACCCGACCACCGTCGTCGCGCTGCAAAATTTGCAAGCCGGTGGTGTATTCACCCAAGTTAAGGTCGGCCGCCAATTCGTCCAGCCGTTTCGCCTCGACGCGCTTGCTCCAGGTATGTGGGTTGCTGGCATGGGTGCCGGAATATGGCTCCAGCACCGCCTGCAAAACGTCGCTATGGCCGAAACCGGAAGCGGTGCCATTACTGGTCGCGCCGCCACAATCGGCATGGAAGAAGGCTGGTACAAATTGCTCGTCATGGCGCAGAATTTGTCCCCTCGTTTTGGCGACGGCTTCACGCGCCGCGGCGGTTTCTAAATCCACTGGCAAAAAGCGCTGGTCGCTAGGGGTAGACGAAAGTTGAGTGCGGCCACTAAAAATTTGAAAAACTGCATAAGACCGGGCGGCGATGGCCTGTGCCCGCAACGCCTCTTGTATGCCATTTTTGCTGGTGGCCATTTCACCGGTAACCACGCCCAGCACGTAATCCTCAAGCGGCAGTTTGAGTGCTATTTCCAAATGCCGCGGCGTCCCATTTTTTGCTGCCTTGGTGCGCAGGTGCAAATGGCCACGATAGCGCCAAGTATCCAGAATCAACGCCGCATCGCCAAAAGTATGCAATACCAGATGATCCAACTTGCTTTGCCAGCCGCCGACGGAAACCATGCGGTCGCTGTAACTCAACCAGCCGCGCATACCGTCGCCTTTGGCCACTAAGTCACCGCCACCACTGCGCAGTTCCCACAGTCCGATCACGTCCAATTCCAGCCGCGAGCCTTCCAGCATTTTTTGCAGGCGGACTTCGAGTCGCGGGTTGCGTGGGCGGGCCAAAGTTTTGGCGTCCAGGCTTTCGGGACCAGAAATTTTGCTCAGCAGCCAAAGGGCGGCGAGCAAAATGCCCAAGAGGGTCCAGCGGATCTTTGGTTCAGCTTGGCTCATTGCCTAAGCGTTGCAATAGCTCCCAACCTGGATCCAACAAAATGCGACCCTGCGGCGTGCGTGACAAATAGCCTTTTCGGATCAACCACGGTTCAAGCACATCCTCAATGGTGTCCTCGGCCTCTTCCACCGCAACGGCCAATGATTTCAAACCCAATGGACCGCCATTGGCTTGGGCGAGGCAGCGCAGGACTCGTACATCGGCGCGTTCGAGACCATTTTCATCGATTCCGAGTATGCCGAAAGTGCGTTGAGCGACGGCAAGATCGATGCGCATATTGTTTTCGATTTGGGCGACGTCGCGAGCGCGTCGGAGCAGCCGGTTGGCTATGCGAGGTACGCCGCGGGCATGGCTGGACAGCAAGGTCAGCGCGTCGTCATCCATATCTACCGCCAAAATGGAGGCCGAACGGCGCAGAATTTGAGCCAAGGCGGGGGGGGAATAGGGTTCGAAACGGGCGACGTGGCCGAAACGCGAGCGAAATGCCGCGGTCAGCATCGCTTCGCGGGTGGTGGCCCCGACCAAAGTGAAGGGCTTCAAGTCGAGCTTGAGCAGTCTGGCATGCACGCCTTGATCTAAGGTGAACTCGAGCTGAAAGCGCTCCATGGCGCCGTAAAGGTATTCTTCAACGACCGTCGGCAAACGATGGATTTCATCAATAAAAAGGATGCTGTGTTCCTCGAGTTGGCTCAAAATACCGACCAAATCCTTGGCTCGCTCCAGCGCCGGGCCACTGGTCACCTTCATCGGCACTCCCATTTCTTTGGCAAGAGCGAAGCCTAAGCTGGTTTTCCCCAGCCCAGGTAAGCCCGAAAAAAGCAGGTGCTCGAGGGCGTCTCCCCGTTCGGAGGCGGCCTGAATCATCAGCTTGAGGGGCTCTAGCAGCGGTTCCTGCCCGAGGAACTCCGCAAAATCCCTGGGACGCAAACCTCGTTCGAACTCCTTTTCGCCGCCTGCGTAATCGTGGGCGGTAAAGGTCGACGGTTGGTCCATTCCCCCCATTTTGCCCATAAAGTCGGTGGGATTCTACGACCACGGCTAAGGAATTCTGAGCCTAGGCCGGAGGGAGGCCAAAAAGTGCCCCGATGCACGGGAGTTTGCGTTGCCCGCCCATTCCTTTAACCTATGGTTGCTGCCAACCTTCCCCCCAGGTTTTTGTTCGTGCGTCATCGCACGGATTTTGTGCTGAAAGATCAGAATGTACACTGGTCGGCGTCCACGGGGGATGGCATGATTGTTGCCCCCTCTCCATGGTGGGTGCCTGTGTCTGCGCCCCCCTTTAGGAATCGCATGAAATCAAGATCAATCCTGTGTCTTACGGCGCTCGGCCTAGTGGCCGGCGTTCCTGGCTGTTTTGGCCCCGGTGGGGACTTCAAATCGAAGGACAACTACGCCAAATCCGCCCAAATGGAGATTCTTGCTGTCAGCAACGGCTTCGGTCGTCTGCTGCCGCACGTCGTCTTCGAACCACGGCCTGATGGTTCGCCGTCGCAGCAGCCGATTGAAATCCGCTCGATTGATGATTTGATCGCAGCTCGCCCTTCCGACGTCAACCCAATCCTGCCGCCTGCCACTTGGAGGATTCAGTTCAACGATGACACGGGTGCGGTAGAGCCACTAAACGTGGCCGGCAACTTGGCGAACCACTTCGTGGCGGTCGAGTTCTCGCGTTCCCTCAAGACTGACTCGGTCTTGGCGACCGGTGCAGGAGCCTCTTTGAACAGTGGTTTGAATGGGACCATCAGCTTTGTCTCCTACGATCAATCCACTGGGTTCTCAGAGCCCTTGGTTGGCCGGACGTTTATCAACGGCATGACCTACGCGGGCAACCCTGCAGAGTTGCAACAGTGGGTTGAGCCAACCGACGGCAGTAACAATCGCGTGACCGCACTGGTCGATGAAGCAGTTGGCTACCCTGGCACTGACGATAGTCCGATCGTTCCAAACGGCGCCTTTCAAAACGCAGGCCAGTTTATTAACCCACGGACTTTGATCTTTGTTGTAGACACCGACAACGATCTCTCTACCTATGAAGCGCTGCCGCAAAACCGCGTGATTCGAATCGTTATTGGCGATTCCGTGAAGGACACCATTGGGCAGTACTTGAAAGATCCTGGAGTCGCTACCTCGATGGTAGACCAGGACGACATCGAGCCTCAGTTGCTTTTGGATGGAGTGGGTGGTCCGCCAGTGACCGCGCCTGCTGATCTCTCCGTCGACGTTGCTTGTGATACTGCTATCACTTGGTCCTTCGATGAGTCTTGCCAGCCGCACTCTTTAGGTCCCTTACCTAGCTTGATTCCGCCTGGATTGTCGAACGAATTCGTAGTTGAGTTTTTGCCGCCAGTTCCTCCGGGAATGGATCCTCCAGGGGTTTCGTTGCAGTTGCCATACACGGTTTTGCCGATCAGTCCGTTTGACTTCACTTCTTTTGTGGTAACTCCTAGTAATGCCTTCCCTGGCAAAGATCCACAGGGAGCCACTTCTGAAGCTACGATCAAGTACAGCCACAACGCTGCTGAAGACTTGTTTGCCAATCAGGATCCGTTGAGCTTGGTGACGACTGAGATCACCTTCACCGTTGGTTCCGGTTGCCCAGGTTTGGTCAACGCTCCGGTTGCTCCTGGTGCGATTTACGCTGCTTCCAATGGTGGCGGATCTTCGGCTGGTATGCGCGTCATCGACCTTGACGGTTTTGGCCAAGGCACAGGTGACCCGACCTACAACGACTTGAACCAAAACATTTATGACCGGGTTTACGATGACGAGGGTAACCCAGTTGGCGGTGATGTTTCGTTGTTCCCGTTCAACCCGAACTTAGGTGTACAAGACTTGTTCCCACCGCTTTCCCGTGGTTTCACCACTCTGGAAGGTGGAAGTCGCGGCGTTTTCACTCTTACCCAAACTTCTTCGCTGACCACTCAGTTGGTAAACGGGCAAGCTCTAGGCACGATTGCGGATATGGCCATTGGTCACCCGTTGGACAAAGCGTTCAACAACCACGACTGCTTGGCAGGTACCCAAAACAACTGTGCTAGTGGTGCGTTGCAATTACACCCTGCGACGGGTCTGCAGATTCCTGGTAACTCCATTCAGTACGCGCCTCACCCGAACCCGCCGCGTTTGACTTTGGTACCGGCATGTTTCTCGCCGTTGATTCAGACGGAAGAACCGACCTTTGGTGACCAAAACCGTGACGGCAACTACGCGACAAACGTTTTGGTGCATGGTGACCCATTCGGTAGCTTGGGCGGCAATGGCCCAACTGGACTGCTTTCCACTAGTTCTACTTACGGTGGTACTAACTTCTACGGTCCGGCGCCTTCGTCCACATTCTGCCCGACCTTTACTTTGCGTCAGCAGGTTGGCCACTTCTTGTACGTGATTGATACTGTCGGCGAGCGCATTGTTGTACTGAACAGCAACCGCATGACGGTGCTGGATTCCATTTCCGTGTCTGATCCGTATGACATGGCAATGGGCCCGGACATGAACACTTTGGCGATTAGTAACCGTGGCACAAACTCTGTGTCGCTCATCGATACCGATCCTTTCTCGCAGAGCTTCCATACCATCATTAAGGTGATTGAGCTGGTTGATGAGGTGGATAACCGTGTTGGTCGTGGGCCAGGTGAATTGGTATGGCAGCCTGATGATGAAGACATCTTGGTTGCTTGTGAGTACTCCAACTCGATTGCATTCATCTCCACTGGAGACTTCCGCACCCGCAAAATTATTCCTGGTGTTCCGCAACCACGCTTGGTTTCGGCCTCTTTCCGGGATGTCGGTATCGGCTTCCAAACTGGTTTGTACTACGCTTACGTGGTTTCCCAAGATGGTCGCATGTCAGTGTTTGAATCGGGTCCTGATGGCCCGCAGGGCATCGGCTACGACGACTTCATTGGTCAAGTTCAGGTCGAAGGTGCATCTTCATCCTTCGTTGGTGCATCCTGCTTGCAGCCGCACCCTGGTAGCCCGACTCACGGCGCTTTTGTTGGCTATAGGGATGGATCTGATGGAGCCGTGGCTGAGGTCTTCCTCAAGTCCGCACCTACTGGTCCTCGGTCGCTGTCTGTGAACGCCTTTGTTCCGGATCCAAACTTCCGTTCCAAGGAATTCACTACCAACAACCGCTGGACTGGGATTTTCTCCTCGGCTTCTGTAGTTGACGTTGCCGTGGACGATTTGAACAACTTTGGCGACTTCCTGGCGACGCGTAGTGTCTATACCGGCGGCGCCGTGATTCAGCACTCCTCTAAGGATTTGCTGCGTACTGTTGGAGCCCCAGTTACAGTGAGTGACCCGCGCTTCTTGTTCGTGGCCAACGCCAACGGTTTCGTTGACGTGATCGACCTGGAAAGTGGTGACATTTTCATCGATCCGATCCGCGTTCCTGGTGTACGCGTTTTGGCTCACTACTGGCGTCAGTAATAGGCATTTCACTGATGTCCCAGGTGGATGTCAGGCCCAGCAAGGGCGGCTGCTCCAACAGCCGCCCTTCTTTCTTTTCAAGCGTTCTTTTCAAGCGCAAAGCGAGAGCCGATAATTAGCCGATCATGGCAGCCCCTCCCGGTTCAGAAGTTCAATCAATGTTTTCGGAGATCGCTCCGAAATATGATTTCTTGAACCGATTGCTGTCATTTGGCATCGATCGACGCTGGCGTCGGCATACGCGCCGCCGATTGGATTTGGCACCCAACTCGACCCTGCTGGATTTGTGCTGTGGCACCGGCGACTTGGCGCTGGAATTCGCCCAAAATCAAGTGCAGGTATGGGGAGCGGATTTCACTTACCCCATGCTGCCTTTGGCGAAACAGAAAGCGGACTCCAAGCAATTAATCATTCATTGGGCGCAGGCCAACGCCCAGGCCCTGCCATACGCCGACGAATCCTTTGATGCGATTACCATCGCCTTTGGCATCCGGAATGTATTTGAACCTAAGGTCGCTCTTGGCGAATGCATCCGAGTATTGAAGCCGGGTGGCAAGTTGGCGGTCTTGGAATTCTTTCCCATATCCAGCCGCATTTGGGGCACCTGTTTTCGCATTTACTTTCACCATATTTTGCCCGTGATTGCACGAATCGTTCGGGCCGGGCGTACCGGCGCTTATCGCTATTTGCCTGAGAGCGTAGCTTCCTTCGCCACGGTGGAGCAATTTCAACATTGGATGCAGGAAGCAGGTTTTGAGAAATGCAATCAACAAGCTTTAAGCGGCGGTGTCGCCAGACTTGTGATGGGAGCTAGGCCTGAGGTTCAATGAGTGCATCCGAGTGGCAACGCCTAGGCTTAGCTCGTCGTGATCCGGCGGTGTCGGTTTTGCTTTTGCTACCTTTGGCTTTGCTGCACCTAAGCGGTCGACAAAAAGCTCAAGCAGGTGCTTTTGCCATCGTCGAATATGGACTCGAACAGTTGCGTTGGTTGGCGCCAGTTCTGCTGTTAGTGTTAAGTGTGGTTACCCTGCTTTGGTCCTTAGGACGCATTCGCTTGCTGGAAATTCCATGGCGCGGAGGCGCGATCTTGCTGGTCGTGGAGGGAATCTTTTGGGGATGGGCCTTAGGTCCTATTTTGACCTTTTTGACTCATTTGGCTTCGGGGCAAGTCATGCCCATTGCCGTTGATTGGAGTCAATTTCATGGTCAATTGGCACTCTGTGCAGGGGCCGGCCTTTACGAAGAGCTGCTGTTCCGCTACTTCATGATGAGTGGCATGTACGTGCTTTTTTGCGGATTTTTTAGTACTTTCGCTTCCAGGGAGGCAGCGCGTACTTTTTCGTTTGGCCTAGCCCTATTGCTCTCAAGCTTGGCTTTTTCCTTGGCCCATGCCTTGGGGGATCCTTCTGCGCTGGACGCTGATCCCTTCTTATTTCGCCTAATGGCGGGATTAGTGCTAGGTTTGCTGTTTAGTTGGCGCGGCTTGGCGGTGGTTGCGTACGCTCATGCCACCTACGACGCCCAACTCCTCCTGTTTTAACCATGACTGCCCCAACTCCCCAACGCGTAGTGCTCGCCGTCAGTGGTGCCAGTGGGGCTTGTTATGGCGTGCAAACCCTGCGCATGTTAGTGCAGGCAGGCGTGGAGGTGGATCTGATCTACAGTTCCGCTGCCAAGCGGGTATTGATGGAGGAAATGTCCATTCAACTAGATATGGACCCGCAGGTTTTGCTTCAGCCTGGGCAATCCCAAGCTTGTATCTACATGCATGCCCATGCCGATATCGGCGCTGCTCCGGCATCTGGCTCTGGCTTGGCCGAACTCGTCATCGTGGTGCCATGTTCCTTGAGCACGGTTGCAGGGATCGCCAATGGCTCGGCTAGCAATTTGATTGAACGGGCGGCCCAAGTTGCGTTGAAGGAGGGCAAGAAGTTGGTCGTCGTTCCGCGCGAAACGCCGTTATCGCGGGTGCATTTAGATCACCTCAGCCGACTCGCCTGGGCTGGAGCCACCATCCTGCCAGCAAGCCCTGGTTTTTATCATCGCCCAAAGACTCTAGATGAGTTGGTGTCTCAACTCTGCGCGAAAATTCTCGGCGTTTGTGGCATTCCACAAAACGAAATCGCACCTTGGCAGGGGTCGGAAGAAAGCGCATGAGCCGCTTATCAAAAACCCTCGGCATGATTCGTTTTGAGCACAGCGTATTTGCGCTGCCCTTCGCCATGGCTGGAGCCTGGATTGCCGCTTCAGGCATGCCGCCGATGCTCGACCTTGCTGGCATCGTCGTAGCTGCCGTTGCCGCCCGCTCGGCGGCGATGGCATTTAATCGCATCGTCGATTTGCCTTTTGATGCGCGCAATCCGCGGACCAAAAATCGCGAGTTAGTGACCGGCGAATTAGAGGTTCGCTACGCCATTGGCTTTACCGTTTTTCACTCGGCGTTATTTGTAGCAACCTCGTTTTGGCTGGCACCCATTTGTGGCTGGCTGTCGCTGCCCGTGCTAGTGCTTTTGCTCGGTTATTCGCTGTTGAAGCGGTACACCTTGCTATGCCATTTTGGCCTCGGTTTGGCGTTGGCCTGTGCGCCAGCGGGGGCGTGGTTAGCCATTTCAAAATCCTTTGTACCTGGCTGGGAGGTGCCGCTTTGGATAGGCGTCGGCGTGGTTTTATGGGTCGCTGGTTTTGACCTGCTTTACTCCATCCAGGATTTGGAATTTGACCGTAAGGAAGGATTGCGCTCGGTGCCCAGCAAACTTGGGTCGAGCCGTACCCGAGCACTTTCAGGCCTATGTTTTTTTAGTGCTTGGCTGACCTGGCTAGGAGTGGGCTTGCAGACCTCTCTTGCATGGCCGTATTTTGCAGGCTTAGCTGTCATGGCGGCCTTGCTGATGGTCGAACACTGGCTGGTCCGAGGCAATCGTCTTGAAGCTATCCCAGTGGCATTTTTCCAAGTCAACGCGTGGATCGGCCTGGTTTATTTTGCAGCCCTGGTAGCGGCACTGCATTAGGGCGAAGCTGGCGTTAATCTGGTGCCGTGAGCGCTGTCCGCAAGAAGCCCGTCCGCAAAAAAAAGGCACCTGATCCGGCCACGGTTTGCCGTGAGCTGTGTGAATTGGCTGAAATGGGCAAATTGCCTCAGCAAGTGGTTTTGCTGTCGCCAATCCGTGGCGAAGAAGAGGTTTGGTTTCCCGAACAGATTCTTAATGCCGCCCGTGATTGGGCGCGGCAAAACGATCAGCTCGATTTAATGGAGTGCGACGGCGGGTCGCCAGACTTCTCAGCAGAGGGATTGGAAGCCTTTCTAGCTGCTCCAGGCTTGTTCGGTGGAGATCGAGTGCTGATTTTTTCACGTGCGGCTAAGGCCATTAAAAAGACTCCGCGGTTGGCGTCGGCGATCGCGCAAGCCCGCGGCATGACCTTGATCCTGGTGGAGGCTTGTGGTGCTAAAACCAGCCCTGCTCTTAAGGCACTGACTAGTGCCGACGGGGTCCGCGTCGAACGATTCCGCAAGCTGTACTCGGATCCACCGCCATGGCGTCCGCATGATTTGGACGCCAGCGAAGCCGCCCAGTTTTTGATCGCGCAAGGTCGCGGCCGTGGGATTCGGTTTGACTCTGGGGCGGCTGGCTTGTTGGTGCAAATCGCCGGCGGTCGGCCGATGGAACTTGCCCAAAGTTTGGAGCACTTTTTCCTGTTGGGATTGACTCACATTTCGGCCGAACAGGTGCGCGAAACCGTCGCCCATAGCGCTGAAGGCAGCGCCTTCGAATTTGCCGAAGCATTGCTTGAGGGCGATGCCCGCAAAGCATTTCGCTGCTTGCAGCAATTGCGTGGCCGGGGCCTCAGATCCTGGGACGGAAAACGCATCGCCCCGCGTGATGCATTTTCAATGATGTTGGCGGTACTGGCCAAGCAACGAGCGCAAACGGCGGCGATTTATGCACAGCTCAGCCAGGGGGTGGATTTTGCCAGCGCATGCAAAGCCGCTGGGGTGCCGTCGGCGGGGCCGATCGGGCAGCGCATGCAGACCCGCCTGCAACGGCTGGATCAGGACCACTTGGATCGCATTCTAAACGGTTTGGCTGAAGCCGAAACCAATGTCAAACGGGACGGATGGGCCGATTCGGTTCATGCATTAGAAATGCTGGCCTTTCGCTGCCACAGCCGAAGCCAGCGAGGTTCCGCACGATGAGAAATCACATCCGCCCATTAGACCCTATCGTCATTGACCAAATTGCTGCTGGCGAAGTGGTGGAACGTCCCGCCAGCGTGGTCAAAGAATTGGTTGAAAACTCGATAGATGCAGGTGCCAGTCACATCGAAGTTTTGTTGCAAGAAGGCGGCATACGACGCATTGAGGTGCGTGACGATGGCTTAGGTATTAGTGCCGATGAACTCATCTTGGCGGTGAGTTCGCACGCCACGTCTAAGCTCCGTACTCCTGAAGATCTGGAGGCAGTTGCTTCGTTAGGCTTTCGCGGCGAAGCGTTGGCCTCGATTGCCTCGGTCAGTCGGCTCGAAATTACTTCGCTGACACAGGACCAAGAGGACGCCGCCAGCATCTTGGTTGATTTCGGCAAAGCGGTGGGCCCGCGGGCTGCCGCCGGTGGGCGCGGTACACGCATCGTGGTCGCTGACTTGTTTGCGCAGTTGCCAGCGCGGCTGAAATTTATGAAGCGGCCTGCTACCGAACTTCGCCACTGTTTGAGCTGGGTGGAGCGTTTGGCGCTGGCCCACGTAGGCGTTGGCTTCACCTTGAAACATGATGGTCGTATCTTGCTTGAGGTTGCAGCCAGTGACGATTTAGATGCACGCTGCGGCGCCGTGTATGGCGTCGGTGTGGCTAAAAATATGGTGCAAATCCAACGCCAAAGTGGCCCGATAGTTTTGCACGGCCGAGTCGGCCCGCCGGAATCCGCGCGGCGCAATGCCAGCCGCGTAGACATTTTCCTCAATGGGCGTTGGGTGCGCGATCCGCGTTTATTGAGGGCGGTACGAGAAGGGGTTAAGGAGTTTGTACCACTGGGCCACTATCCGACTCTTTATTTGGCGCTTTCGGTTCCGCCGCACCGGATTGACGTCAATGTCCACCCGCAAAAAACAGAGGTTCGATTCCGCGATGAGCGCTTAGTGATTGGCAGCGTGGTCAAAACCTTGCAACGTGGTTTAGCCACCGCGCCATGGGCTACTCGAGGCGTCGGCGTGGTAGGTAAATATGACGCGCCAAATTCGTCGTCGTTGTCTAGCAACTTAACCAGGCCTGCCTGGCCCGGGCAAGTGCGGGAAAGCCACTATCCACCTGCGGCTGCAAGATCACAGCCAGGTGCCGAGAGTGCCCTGCCATTGCAACGGACTCCCGGTGATACGGTCGGTCAGGTGCTTTCGGTTGCCAATACCTTTTTGGTACGCGAGGTGACTGGTGGTATGGAAATTCTTGATCAACACGCGTTGCATGAGCGGGTCAATTTGGAAGAGCTGCGTCGCGATTTGCGCGCTGGAGTAGTCATGTCACAGCCGTTATTGGTGCCGTCCTTGGTCGACGTCGGTAAGGCTGAATTAGACTTGCTGCTTACCCGCGCCGAAGTTTTTGCCAAGTTGGGTGTAGATTTGGAAGCCTTTGGTGAGCACACCGTGGCAATCCGCGCCATACCCGCACGCCTTACTCGATTGGTACCGGAAAAACTGGTAATGGACTTACTCGAAATCGCGCAAGAACATAAGTCCGCCAGCGTCGATCAGTTGATGGAAGAAAGTTTGCACAGCATGGCCTGCCGCGGCGCGGTGATGGCTGGCGATCACCTAGATCAGGACGGGCTGCGCGGATTGCTGGCGCGTGGTGCCGATTTGCCACAGGATCGAACCTGTGCCCACGGCAGACCGGTACGCGTATTCCTTTCGCTGGAAGACTTAGAAAAAGCTTTCTACCGACGCGTTTGAAGTCGTTGTGGCTCGCGCCAGCGGAAATCCAAGATCTCCATCAATCGCAACGGGCGCTGTAAATCTTCACCTTGGAATTCTTCAATCCAAGCAGGCAATAATCGACCTTCATAAGCAACCCAATCACCGAATGCGTAATGCAGGCGCGGCAGGGCAGGAATGGGGATTTGCTTTGCCGACTTTTCAGTTTCGAGTTGATCACCCTTAGGTAAGCCGGCCTTATCACCTAGGTCACCCTGAGGGGATCCACCCTTTCCATCTTGACCCACACCGGCAGGGGCTTCTACCGCCACTTTCGCCGGTTTGGGCATGGGAGGTTGCAAGCTCAGGCGGGTTGGCAGCTGCGCGTCTTTAGGGATGAATAATTCGAATCCCCATTGCTCTCGACCGCGTTTTAGCTTGCCGCTGATCAGGGTGTGATCGTCGGCGCGGACTAATGCAAGTTCGCTGGCTTTACGCTGCAACCGTTTCAGGTCAAACAACAACAAAAAGTCGTTGCAAAGCACCATGGACTCGTCGATGGCCGCGCGGTCTTGTTCAAATTCATGGCTGTCCAAGGCCAGTAATTGATCGTCGGCGTCGCGCAGCCAAAAGCCGTCGGCATCGAAGCCTTTTTCAATGCGCGTGCCGCTGTTGCTGTCATCAATGACCATGCGCACCGATTCGATTGGTTCGGACAGAAAAAATAGTTGCAGGGCAAATTCATTACCGCCTGAGGGATCAAACAGGCGAATGTCCAAATTGACACCAAAACCGACGACTGCTGGCAGATCTTTTTCCGTCGCCTGGGCCAGGATCAGCTTCTCGAAAAGAGCGACGGCTTGCGGGTCAGAATCGACCTTTTTGGGGGTAGATAGGGGCGTTTGCTGAGCTTGCTGCTGCTCAGTGCCGGCGTTTTTGGGCTCGGTTTGACCTGGTTCTTGCGGGGCAAAAAGCGGGTTTATTAGCGCAATTGAGGCCGTGCCCAGGGCGCAAAATGGCGCCGCAGGCGTGAGGTTGTGAGTGGCGAGGATCAGGAGCCAAGAAAGCATGGTGAATCGTACCTTGAACTGGCCTAGCATACGGGCGGGATGAGATTTCTGCAGACCGTTCCTTTGCAGCATGAACTGGCGCCTGGCGCCGATCTGCTGCTTCTCGCCGAGCCTCGATTTAAGCGAGGTTTGGTTCAAATTCACATCGATCGGCCTTTGGACGATTTGTCGCCTGCTCGCACCTTGTTAGCTCAAGTGTTGCAGCAGGGCACGCAAAATTTTCCGTCGCGGATGGCGACGGCGCGACGGTTGGAAGAACTGTTCGGAGCAAATTTTCAGTTTGGTGGGCAGCGGGCGGCCGAAACCCACTCCATGACCATGTCATTGGGATGGGTGGGCGAACGTTTTTTGCCAGCCGGCACAACAGTCATGCCGGCCTTGGTCCAACTTGCCCATGAAATTTTGAGCAAACCCAAGCGCGGTGGCGACGGCGCTGCTTTTGACCACGAAATTGTGGAGCGCGAACGCGCCCAATTGATTCGTCAAATCGAATCCCTTGTCGATGATCGATCCTCCTACGCGCAACAGCAATTTTTGAAAGCCATGTGTGTGGGTGAGCCTTTTGGCCGCCCGACTTGGGGCAGTTTGCAAAAGGTGAAAGATCTGACCGTGGAACAGTTGGAAGAAGCACGTTTGGATTTGCTTCAAAACGCCCGCCTGCGCATCGTGGCCGTAGGCCCAATTGATGAGCAACAGGTCATCGATAACTTTGCCCAGTGGTTTGAAGGCGCTGACGCCTGGTCAACCGAAACACGTCAGGAGATCGATTGGCCGCAGCCGGTTCAGCCTAATGAATTGCGCCAGCAGATCGAGGAAATTGATGTCGACCAAGCGCGCTTTCATTTTGGATTCCGAACTCCACAGTATCGCGATCCTCAAGAACTCGAGGCTGCGATCCTGGCTTGTCAGGTGCTAGGCGGCGGTGTGCACGGCCGTTTGTTCCGCATCATTCGAGAGGAACGATCATTGGCTTATGGAATCTAATCGGGGATGTATACCGTCAAAGGCATGATGACGGTGTCGGCTGGCATCGACGCCGCCGCCTTTGATGAAGTGCGGGACGAGGTGCAAAAACAGGCGTGGTTGTTGGCAAACGACGGGCCGACCGAGGAAGAAATGAGCCTAGCCAAAGTAGGCATTTTGAATGGCATGCGCTCAATTGGTGACGCTGCCGGGTCGATGTCCACTTTTTACGGCCGCGAACATCGCTTGGGCTTGCAGCGCACGCCCGCACAACGCGCCGAAATGATTAAAAAAGTAAGTGCCGACGCGGTCCGAAATGCCGCCGCCAGGTGGCAGGAGGATCTGTGCTATTTGCTGCGTTCACCGCAACTTGCTGAAACAGCAGCCGGAGATTCCCGAATGATTGAGGGACAAAAATGAAAATTGTAAAGCAGCTGGAAGACCAGCGCGCGGATGAATGCGTGCAAGTCGCGGAAGCGGCCAATGGGATGACCATTGCATTGAGCCAAAAACCGGGTTTTTCGACGTCGGCGGCTTATATTGGGCTGCGCTTTGGCAGTACCGATACCTGTTTTGAAACCAGTGATGGAAAGCAGGTACAGGTGCCAGATGGCAGCGCCCATTTCCTCGAGCATAAGTTGTTTGAAGGCCGTGAAGAAAAGGTTTTTGATCGCTTTGGCAAGCTCGGCGCGAACTTCAATGGCGGCACTGGTTTTCGATCCACTAGCTATTATTTTGTGACTTCTGATCGCTTTGAAGAAGGCTTAGAGGTTCTGCTCGATTTTGTGCAAGACCCGCTCATTACCGAAGAGCGGGTGGAAAAAGAAAAGGGCATTATTGAGCAAGAGGTGCGCATGTACCAAGACGAACCTAGCTATCGCGGTTTGTTTTTGCTGCATCATGCTCTTTACCATCAACATCCGATTCGGGTAACGCCGGGTGGCGCGGTTTCGGAGGTGCAACGTACAACGGCGCAAGATTTGCAAGCCTGTTATGACGCCTTTTATCGACCGCAAAATATGGTCCTTAGTTTGGCCGGAGATTTTGACCTCGAGCAAACCTTGCAAAAAGTGGACAGCCTGATGCTGCCCGCTAACCCGGGCGTCACCAAAAAGATCTATCCCCAGGAAGAGGGTCAACCAGCGGCGGATTGGTTGGAGGAAGAGTTCAACGTGAGCCGACCGCATGTTTGGATCGGTTGGCGCGATGCTCAGGGCGTTGGCCTTGGACCAGCTCTGTTAGAGCGGTGGCTATTAAGCTCGTTGGCCATCGACTTAGTTTTGGACCACTCCAGTACTTATCACGAAGATCTGTACCAACGCAAAGTTGTTGACGACAGTTTGTCCGCACATTTTTCGTGCGATTCGGATTGGGGCTATGCCTGCGTGCAAGGCGTCAGTGACAAACCGCGGGAGTTTGTTTGCGGGGTGCGCGAAGCCATTGCGAGATTCTGCCAGGACGGGCCAAGCGTGGAAGATTTTGAACGCGTGCGTAGCGCTAGCTGGGGTTCCGTTATCAGTGGCATTCAAACGCCGGCCGCACTAGCCGGTTCGGTTTTGAATTCCATGCTGCAGCAGTATTCGCCGTTTGGCATTTTGGACGCACTGCAAAATGTGACTTTGGAACAAGTCGCCGAACGTGGACGCCAACTTTTTGATCCTGCACAGTCTTCGGTAGCCATCATTAAACCCCAATCGTGACCCGATACTTTTTGCTCGGCCCGACAGCATCCGGCAAAACTGCAATTGCCCTGGAGGTCGCCCCGGCATTGAACTCAGAAATTTTATCGATGGATTCGATGCTTGTTTATCAGCAAATGGATTTGGGTACGGCAAAGCCCAACGCGCAGGAATTGGCTGAGGTGCCGCATCACCTAATTGATATGGTGCCGCCGCAAGAAGATTTTTCGGTAGCGCGCTGGCTACAAAGCGCAGAGCAAACAGAGAATGAATTAAATCAGCGCGGCAAAAATGCGTTGTACGTCGGCGGCACGAATTTGTACCTAAAGGCGCTGACGGCCGGATTGTTGCAGGTGCCCGACTGCGAGCCAGAAATACGCCAACAGGTACGTCGCGAATGGGATGCCGAGGGCGGAGCGGAAGCGCTGGTGCGGGAATTGCAACAGGTGGATCCACAATTATTGCAAAAAGTGCACCCCAATGATGCCCAACGTTTGCTGCGCGGAATCGAAGTCTATAGGAGCACTGGTCGCTCCCTCACCGATTGGCAAAGCCAGTGGCACGGCCAGGATCAGATCAATGAACCTGCGGTGGCGTTAAACTGGCCCCGTGAGGTCCTGCGGGAGCGAGTCGCAATTCGTTTTGAGCAAATGCTTCAACTAGGCTTTTTGGACGAAATTCAAAGCATCCAAGCTACTGGTGGCTTTGGTCGCACAGCCGCCAAAGCCCTCGGGTATAGACAAATGCTCGATCACCTAAATGGCAGCTCCACATTGGAGGCTGCCCAACAAAGCGCAATCACTTTGACCAGGACTTACATCCGACGTCAAATGACTTGGCTGCGCTCCTTCCCAGATTTGCAGTGGGTACAAATGACGAACGATGAAAACCCTCGCTCGACGACAGACGTCGCGGCCGAGGTGATTCGTTGTTTGACGCAAGCTACTTGCGCTGCACCTGAAACCAATTCCGTGGAAACTAGCCATGACTGACCCCTCTGATTTTCCTGACCCTTCTGGTGGCTCGCGCCCGCCGCGTCCACCTCGACCTCCGCGTCGGCCGCGGCCACCTGGTGGCGGTGGTGGACCGGACTTTCAAATGCCGCAGATGCCCAAAATGCCTAAATTGCCACGCAAGCTGATTGGCTTCTTAGGTGGCCTTGCGCTGCTGCTCATCATTGGAGTGGGAGCCGTCGTTTCAGGCCGCGCTGGCATCGTTGAGATCTCCGACACCGAGGTTGCCGTCATCGTGAATTACGTGACTGGCAACTCAGAGGTGGTGAATCGGCCAGGTTATAGGATCTTCCTACCATTCCTAGAACAGGCTTTTATCTTTGATAAATCACCGCAAGAATTCAAGATGAGTGGCGATCGCGATATTGATGACAATCATGTCCGTAAACTTACTGTTCGAGCGAAAGATGGCTCCAACTTTTGGTTTGAGGATATGACAATTCAATACCGTCTAATCCCTTCAGCGTCCAACTTGGTTTTGAATGATTCAGGCAGTAGCGACGCCTTTAAGCAAAACTGGGTACGAACTTTTGCTCGTTCCATCTTGCGCGATGAATTCGGCAAATTCTCCTCGGAAGAAGTGGCCGACCAATCCAATTACACTGAAGCGACAACCCGCGCCAAGCAACGCTTGAACGAAGACTTGTTGAAACATGGTGTAACGATTAACGAAATCATTACCCCGAAGCCAAAGTTTGAAGAGCGTTACGAAACTTCCATTGCCGACCGCAAGGCAGCAAACCAAGAAGTTGAAAAACTGAAAGAAAATGCAATTCGTCTTATTCGCGCCCGCGAAAGACGTCTTGCTGACATTGAAAGAGATAAAGCAACAGAATACGAGCTGCTTCTGGGTGACTTGGAAGCTTTAAAAATTGGCGCCGAACGTGATGCGGTGCAAATTCGAAAATCTGCGGAGGCCTCGCGAATTTCAGTTTCTGCTAAAGGTAAAGCGACTGAAGCTAAATTGCTGCAGGAAGCGGAAGGACTAGTCGCAAAAGCGCAAAAAGAAGCCGAGGGCCTGACTGCTAAGGTATTGGCTTTGGCGGCTAGGGGCGATGTGCTTGTTCGTGAAGCTCTCGCGGAGAAATTTGCGCGGATTCAATTTGAAATTGTTCCCTATCGCCGAGATCCGGCACCCATTCGCATCGAGC
>JACKQG010001854.1_pt1 | contig 28587 bp, 26 predicted proteins | sample 8237621 | NCBI WGS metagenome assembly JACKQG01 (sample SAMN15677084, study PRJNA649215) | marine metagenome | biome: marine; feature: Black Sea; material: saline water; isolation source: suspended particulate matter (SPM) from the Black Sea western gyre | collected 2013-06-09/2013-06-10 | depth... | reverse complement strand
ATAGGTGTGCATTTGCGACTATAATATTATACACTAACACGCCCCCGTGTGTTTTGACCGTAGATACACTTTTTAAGCGTTGACAAGAATTAATGATTCAACAACAGAGGTCGCACATGAAAAACATCCTGACACTAACGGTGGTAAAATGTTTGTTTATGTTGAACCCGGTGGATACCAAGACCACGCAACGGGTTCCAAAAAACCGCAAATTTTGCGGTGCGGGGAGTGTGCGACCTAGAAAATATGACTGTTAACATGCTAAATCAAACATAGGAGAAAATTATGGCAGGATTTTCAAGATTATATTGTATTGGGGGTTTAGGTGGTTTTATGGGTGCAGATGGAATAAATCCAATTGCGATACAAATACTTGTCGGCGATGCAGATAGACAATGGTTAGAACCTCATTACTTTGATAAATCTATTAAGCCAATTGGTAACATAAAATCCATCATTCCAGAAGGACCAGGTCATCAAAATATGCTTATAGATTCCTGTATTGCTTTTGCACCCGTCTTTTTCAAAAAGTGCCCAACTTTATCAAAAGTTGAAATACAATTAGAAGGATATACCCGATTAGATTTTAATTTAGAAATTGAAAAAATACCCGATGAATGGGGAAAATTAAGAAAAGAAGCAGTTCCATTTTTCAGATCATTAAATATTTTTGAAGCAGAATTAAAACCGTTACTTTTTTAAGAAATGGTTGATGTAAACTTTTGTTGGTATGAGAAGAATAAAGACAGTCCTCTTTTTAAGCAGTTAATACTCACCTCACTTTCCGATAAAGAAAAAGTGGGTTTATGTAACAGTAGCGAGTTAAAAAATGTAATAGATTTAACTCCAAGAGCAATGAATCACAATGAAATGGACAATAATAAACAGGATATTATTATATGAAACATCAATCTAATGAAAAATATGTTGAGATATTTATAGCTGTTTTAGGTAAAACACCTCAAGTATTAACAGAATGTTTATATTATTATTACTCTCATTACTATAAACAGAACAGGTATTTTGATTCAATCTTTGTATACACCACTACGGAAGGTAAGGAGAAATTAGTAAAATCATTGTTTCTTGAGAACAAGTTAAAAGAATTAATAAAGACCTTAAAAATCAATCCTGAAGACATTCCATTTAAAAAGGATTCTATTCTCCTATATGAACGCCCCGATGGATCATATCTGAGTGATTTACGTACTACAGAAGATAATGAACATGCACAATCATTTCTTTTTAATCATATAAAAACAATCACAATGGATCCTGAGGTTAGGGTTACAGCAACTGTAGCCGGTGGTCGTAAAACAATGAGTTCCCAGATGGCTCTTGCTTTCCAACTATACGGTAGAAAGCAAGATGAATTAATACATATTCTTGCTCCTGAGGAAAAAATGAAACCCTCATCAAACTGGTATTTCCCTAAAAACCCCTCTCGAGAGAATGAACAACTGTATGTATCACATATCCCTGTTTTGAGAGTTGGAAGATATATAACACGATCATTGGATATATCGCCAGATTTGTTATTAAATAAACTCCAGAAAGAATTAGTGTCTCGATATAAATTATTACGTTTAACGATTAAAAAAAATATGTTTATCGGTATGGTGAATGAAAAAGAAGATTCATTCGAGCTGCCACCACTACTTGCGTCTTACTTACGTTATTTACTGAGGAGAAGAAAAAAATCTAAATGTTCAGATGAATGTACAGGTTGTGCGCTGTGTTTTGTTTCAACACAAGGAATGGTTGATAATAAAGAAGCAGTGCTAACAGAACATGCTCTGATTTCAGGTAAGTATGATGGTAATCTTCAGAGAACAACTGAAAGTGATACAGATACAAATAATGTATCTGAATCAATTTCAAGAATTAAAAAAGCAATCAGAGAAAATAATATTTCTTTATCATTCAAAGAGAGAATTCAAATAAAAAAGAGGCCTTTAGAACCGGGCAACAAAAAGTTTATGTACTATGGTTTGTTAATAGATAAAAAGATAATTCAGTTTAAAGACTGACAACATTGTGAAAATAGTGGAATTCATAACCATTCTTTAATTTTCGATATGAAATTGGATATTATAAAATACAAACTGGAGTTTAAGGCTTTGGAAAAACTCACTTTACCGGAGTATGTCGGATCAACTTTCCGTGGAGTTTTTGGTCATGCTTTAAAACAACTTTCCTGTATGAACTTGAATGAAAACTGTGAAGTATGCAACCTTCAAAAACAATGTACTTATTATAGTATCTTTGAAACCAAACCACCTGAAGGAGATATTTCACCATTTCCAGGAATGAATCATATTCCCCATCCATTTATTTTAAGACCCGGTTTTGGATTTAATAAAGAAATATTGGCGGGTGATATTTTTTCGTTGGAGTTAAATGTGTTTGGCAGTTTTATAGATTGGTCTCATTACTTTCTAAAATCTTTACAGAATATGGGTAGGATTGGCGCCGGTAAAGGAAATGGGAAATTTCGTTTAGAGAATATTACAGATTGCGTTTCGGGTTCAGTTATCTTTCAAAATGATGCGTGGTTAAAAACCCCCGATAAGCAAACACTTACACTCAAAGGAGCTGAAAATGGACAAACAATACAAATGCAGATTACTACATTACTTCGGCTTGTGAAAAAGGGGAGAGTGGTTAAATACCTGACGCCGGAAGTACTTTTTAAAGAAGCAAGTCGAAGATTTAAAACAATGGTACATTACTATGGTGAGTTAGATAATAGCTATGATTACAAAACCATTATTGAAAATGCAATGAACATACAATACCAATCTGATATGTCTTTAAAAAAAATATCACGATACAGCAACAGACGCAGGAAATATATCAGCATTGATGGCCTTACCGGCACAATGATATTAAAAAATATTCCACAAGTAAACCATGCTTTATTAAAGGTAATGGAAGACATTCATATAGGCAAAAGCACAACGATGGGACTCGGACAAATCAAAATTTGGAAATAATTTAACAAGGAGAAACGAAAAATGGGTAAAACAGGTTTACTGCTTGATGTATCAGGCATACAAAAATACATTTTTGGAACGAGTAAATTAAAACAAAATGCTGGTGCAAGTTGGATTGTGGAGCATATTCTAACTGAAGAATATCTTGAAGAAAAACCGATATATTCAGGCGGTGGAAATGCCTTATTGAAATTTGATAATGAAACTTCCGCAAAAGAGTTTGCAAGGGATTGGTCATTACGAATTTTAGAAGAATATCCAGGACTACAGCCTCTTGCAGGTTTGCATACATCAGAAGAATATTCGGACGATAATTTTGGAGAATTTCTGAATGATTGCAGAAAAGCATTGGCTAAAACAAAAGCGTTGTATCAAACTCAAACAGAATTATCACGCTATGGTGTAACTGCGGAGTGTATTCATACAGGTGGAAGTGCAAATTATTTTGATACAAAATTGACTTCAGGTGATAATAGATCTGCTGATGCTCAGTATTATTCTGAACTTGCTAAAATTAAACATTTGAATGATGACAAAGCGAAAGATAGTTTATCCAATAAAATAGATGTTGCAAAAAACGATATACCTGAAAACTTTAATCATATCGGCGGTAAAACCAATGATAATTATCGTTCAGGAATTGCAGTAGTTCATATTGACGGAAATGAAATGGGACATCGATTTCAGAAAATGAAAACTTTGAGAGAATATAAAGAATTGTCAGAAAAAGTAGAAAAATGGGTTGAAAAATCTGTTGCGTTTGTTACGAATAAAATTGAGAAACTGCTGAAGGATAGTGATGATATTCGTAAAGATTTAGGTCTTGAAATGTCAGATATTTTCCCATTCCGCCCCATAATCATTGGAGGTGATGATGTAACTTATGTATGCAACTCAGGTTTGGGACTATTAACGGCGAAACTGTTTTTGGACAAATTCAAAGAACTTCAAATAGAAGAAGGGATAACCGAGAACAAACTTGTTTCTGCTTGCGCTGGTGTTGCATTTGTAAAACCATCATTCCCTTTTGCACAGGCGTATGACTTGGCAGAAGATTTGTGTAGATCCGCAAAAATACGCTACCGAAAATTTATGCGTAATATCCAAAATAAAGAAAATTATGAAGAACCATCATTCATTGATTTCCATAATTTGCACAGTGGAATCGTTGAATCTATTGAAACAATCCGAGAAGATGGTTATAAGTTAAACGGCGAATCATTATTGGGTCGTCCATTTGGTATTGACAAAGGTAGTGAATCATTCGATTTTATGATAAAAGAGGTTAATAAAATCAAACGATGGTCAAAGAATAAAATTAAAGAACTTCGTGAAGTGGTTTACAAAGGTAGTGGGGCCGAAGAGATGTTTTTTGCTCATTTGAAAAAACAAAATAAAGATTGGATAAAACCAGAATTGCCACATGCACCACGAGCGAATTTTGGTAATCCAACTTATCTTGACTATTGCGAATTTTTAGATGTGGTGCCAGAATCATTATTAGACACAAAATATTGGGAGGGTAAATAATGGAAACAATGAAATTTACAATCAAATTATTATCGGACACATTACCGGGTTCCGGAATGAGCGGGTCAGCCGTAATTGATTCCGATGTTACAGCAGATTCTTACGGAATCCCGTTTATACCTGCTAAGCGGGTTAAAGGACTTTTAAGAGAATCTCTGATGGAAGTTTTTGAAATGATTGGTGGTAAAATTGATAAAGACAAAATTAATGGATTATTCGGTAAAATTGGTGATGCAGAAAGTAAATCACTTTTTGTTTCCGATGTAAAAATGAAAGAGTCAGATAACCTGCACGAATGGTTAGATTGGGCAAAATCGAGTGAAGTTTGGAAAGGATATTTTCAATCAAGCGCAATTAAAGATGCCTATTCTACAATCCGACAACAAACTAAATTAGAAAATGGAATTGCAGCAAAACATTCTTTAAGAACTTTCAGAGTGCTGAATAAAGGATTAGAATTTGAAGGAGTTATCTCAAAAGAGAAATTTAATGATACAGAAAAGGAGATGCTTCAACTGGCATTTTCAAATATGCGGTATTTAGGTATTTCACGAAATCGCGGTTTTGGAAGAATTGAAGCAAATATTCAAAATTCAGATTTAAAACAAGCCTTTGAAAAAGTAAGAGGTGCAAAATGAAAAAATTAACTTACACATTGGAAATTCAATCACCTGTTGTAATAAGCGATACAACTGGCGGACAAAACCATATCAAATCAATGAACTATATTCCCGGCTCAACAATATTGGGAGTGTTTGCCGGGAAGTTTATTGCAAAGAATCACATAAGGGATGTACATAAAGATTCTGATTTTAACCGTCTATTTTTGAGCAACTCAGTACGTTTTTTGAATGCGAATATTGAAAACAATGATAAGCGAGCAATTACAATTCCATCATATTTTGAACAATTAAAGCAGGAATTCGGTGAAGTTTTTGATAATTTTGAAAAACCACAACCTGAAGGGATAGAAAGACAATCAGCCAAAGCAGTAAGTGGATTTTCAGATGGAAAACAAAAATTATCGGTAAAAAAGGAAGTCGCTTTTCATACGGTTAGAAATACTGAAAAACATCCAAATCGAATAACAGGGAAATCAGAAGATGGCGGTATTTTTACTTACGAAGGAATTGCCACAGGGCAAGTAATGAAAGGTGAAATTATTGGAAATGAATCTGACTTAAATTCCTTAAAATCATTGTTTTCAGATTGTGAAATTGTGCATTTAGGACGATCAAAAACAGCACAGTATGGTGAAGCAGAATTGTCTTTCGGAAACATAGAAACTGTTGGTGAGAAATCAGAGGGAAATACAATAACTTTACAGTTTCGTTCACTGGTTTTAATTACTAATGAATTTGGTTTCCCTTCAACAAAATGGGATGACCTTAAACTAGAATTAGAAAAAAATGGTTTGTCAGATATTGAATTAAAAGAAAATGCCAATGGTTGGAAATCGGCATCGGCAAAATCTATTTCAGTTGAAAATTATAACAGAAAATGGGGTGCTAAAAAACCAAGTCATCACGCATTTACTGCCGGTTCTGCATTTAAAATTTCAGCAAAGGGTATTGATGAGTTTGTGAAAAATGTATCTGAAAATGGAATTGGATTGCGAACTAATGAGGGATTTGGAGAAGTTTCGATTGAAACACTTTCAACAAACTCTTTTAAACAGCAGAAATCACAAAGTTATAAAAAGCCAAATTCAGATACTCCTGTTGGATTATTTACCCAAATCATCAAAAATGAAGTGTTGAAATTGGCTGAAATGGAAGGTGCCAAAGTTAGCTTTAATAAAAAATTGTTAAACTCAGTCAATGGTCAATTGATTGATGTTTTACGAAGCGCTGACAATGATGAACAAATCAAATCTGAAATGAACAAACGAGTTACTATTAGAATAACTTGGGATAAACCAGAGGTTGGCGACAAAAGAACAGAATATGATCAGGATGTTTTAAAAAAGTTTGCTCTAAATTTAAAAGAATGCAAGTTAATGGGAAGCGGTGATAACCTTTGGGAAATATTTAGCAATGCTGATTCAAAAGAGTATTGCAAAAAAAATATAAAACAATCAGATTTCATAAAAATTTTCCCTAAAGAAGTTGGAATTAACATTGATCAATTTGATTTTGAGTTTTACAAAAAATATTGGATAACTGCATTAACCAAAATGATGAAGAAAAAGGAGACAAAATAATGTCTAATGATGATAAAATTACCGGAAAAATTATTGTTACTGGAGAATTGGAATGCAGATCACCATTACTTATTTCATCTGGTGAAGGGACGGATGTAGATTTAGATGTTGTGCGAGATGGAGAAGGAAAACCGTTTGTCCCTGGCACTTCGTGGATGGGTGCGGTAAGAGATTATTTTGAGTTTTTAGAATCTAAAGATGAAAAATTGTTTCGTTCATATTTTGGTTATGTGAAACCAAATAGTAAATCAAAAAATCCAGAATTTCAATCTGCAATTATCCCACAAGATTTGGAGATGATTGGTAAAGCCGATATTGAACCAAGAACAAATACAGCCATAGATTCAATAACTCTAACGGCTAAAAAAGATGATAAAGGAAGAGGTTCATTATTCAATTATGAGACTCTCGCATCTGGAAATAAATTTAATTTTGGGTTTGAAGTTACAGTTCGTAAATTGCACGATTTTGACGAGGTGAAAAAACTAACTGCAACAATTATCTCCGAAATGAAAAATGGCAACATCACATTGGGATCAAAAACAAATGCAGGATTTGGACGAGTACAATTAAATAATGTGAAATGGACTGTTTTTAAATTTCCAAATGATGATGAAAAATGGTTGACAGGCGATAAATCTGCAACTGACGAAGTTGATTTTTTAAATACATTGAATATTGAAAATAATATCACCAAAATCACCGGGAAATTCAAATTGGACGGGTCAATTATGGTGCGTCAAAAAGCCGGCGTTGATGAATATGATACAGAACAAATGACATCAAACGGTAAACCCATTATTCCAGGAACATCATTAAAAGGTGTGATTCGTCACCGTGCTAAAAAAATATTGAGAACTTTGGATAAATATAATGAAAGTAAATTCCATAAATTATTTGGATTTGTTGATAATGAAACAAAAGGAAACACTGATGATGCTATAAAAGGACGAATTTCGGTAAATGAATGCATTATTAATGGTGGTGTTTCAGAGGTCCAAACTAGAATTCGAGTAGATTATTTTACAGGAGGTGTAATGGATCACGCATTATTTTCTGAAAAACCAATTTGGAGTGATGAAAATACATTTATTGAAGTTGATATTCGGTTAAATGATGCCAATGATTTTGAATCTGCATTAATTATCCAAGTGTTGAAAGATTTATGGACGGGCTGGCTTACTATTGGCGGAGAATCAAGTATAGGTAGGGGCCGATTTAAAGGTGAACAATTGACTATTGAACGAAATAACCAGTCAGCGAAAATACTGCAGGATGGAGAGAATCTAAAAATATCAGATGGTGATGGTTTGCTCAAATCGTTTGAAGATGCTTGGAAAAACAAGGAGGTTACAAATGTATCAGTATAAGGAAAAATTTAAAACTTCAGTACCAATAAAATCAAATCACGATTTGAAATCATTTGAAGAACTTGCAGAAGTAACAAAAGAAAATTTAGGAGACGCATTGGCGATTTTCTATTTTGATTTTGGGATTCGATGGGCAAAGTTTGAAAAAGGAGAGTTTGTTTTCCATAAGAATGAATCATTGGAAATTCAATATCTTCAAGAAGCCCGAATATTTACCGAAAAAAAGGAAATGTTTTTGCGGCGAAATACTAAAGATAACTTTTTTTGCCGATTAAGAGTTGATGAAGAAGGTCAAGAAACTGATGTGATTGAAACTCACCAATTATTATTGGGGAAAACATCTGGATTTGAAGGTGGATTTACTTTATTTAAGGAAGAATCTGGTTCAATTGGTTGGGTTCCTGGTGAATTTAGGTCTAAGAAAATAGCAATTAAAACAATTAATTATATTGATTATTCTGATGGAATGTTAGCAGGATTTGTAGATAGTCGTTTCGTTAAAATTGAGGAGATATAATAATGAGTACACCTAAAATGAAACTTATAAAAACGAATGAGGGTCAGCACAACAAACACATTCGTAAAATTGATAGTCATCGGGAAGGAACTGCAAATTACAATTTTGTCCCTCTAAATGATACAATTTTTCATTATTCTGCAGATGAAAATCCCGTTGATCATAGTAGATTTGACAATGAACTGTTTTCAGGTACTTTAGATTGTCAGTTAGAAACGCTTTCGGAAATGTATATTGGAAGCAATAATGACCAATTTTTCCAAGTGAATGGAGAACTGAGAATTCCCGGAAGCAGTTTGCGTGGACTAATACGGCAAATGGTTGGAATTATGTCCTATGGAAAAGTTGCCCAAATTGATGATGAACGGACTTTATTCACACGGCCAATGGCTGATGAGGATGTGCAATTTAGACAATGGTATAATAATAAATTGACCAAACAAGAGCGAGGAGAAAAAAGAAAATCTTACACCGCCTGTGCAGGTTATTTATATCTTTATAAAGGAAAATTCTATATTCAACCTGCTGAAGAACATTCTAACGCCCAGTATAAACAGGTGAAAATCCAAGATATTAGAAGGGATATGAATGGTCAAAGGTTGGGTGAGTTTTCTTACAATAAACGTAAAGATGGGAGTTTTTATGTCGCGTCTGGTTCCGCACCTAAGAAAAAACGGGAGTGGTTAATTTACGCACCGGATTTTAAAAAGACAGCGGTTGCGGTGCCATCTACAGCAATTGTAAACTATCAAAAAGATTGTGATCAAGCCAATCCATCAAGACGCAAAAAGTTTAATCTGTTGGATACTTTGAAAAATTCAGTTAAAAATAACAAAGATAGTTTTCCACAGGTTGGTGAAGAAAATGAAATTGGAATTCCTGTTTTCTATATTGAGCGAGATGGTTCTGTGGTAACTTTTGGGCATACAGGTCTATTCCGAATTGCGTATGAAGAATCGATTGGCAAACATACTTCTATGGGACATTTAGATGAAGATAAAATGGATTTAGTTGAACGAATGTTTGGTCGAATTTCAAAGGATGGCAAAGACGCACACAAAACTTTTGTGGAAGTTACCGATGGTAAACTTGTTAATGGTGTACAAATTCAGCCTGAAAAAAAACTTATTTTATCAGGACCGAAACCGACCAGTTTTCAAAATTATTTAGTGCAAAAACATACCAAAAAAGATGGGAAAAATCATTGGGGGCAAGGCACTTGGTTGCGTGGTCATAAAATGTATTGGCATCACCAATTTTCGCCACAAGATTTTTCTAATGTGAAATCGGAAGGTGTTTATACAAGAATTAAGCCAATTGCAACAGGTTCTAAATTCAAATTCACTGTTTCATTTAATAATTTAACGGAAATGGAAGTTGGCGCATTGATAACTGCAATTCAACTGCCTGAAGGGTGTGCTCATAAAATTGGAATGGCAAAAGCATTGGGTTTGGGGTCTGTGAAAATTGAAGCAAAATTTAATGAAGTCAAAATAAAAGAACGATATGAATCTTTGTTTGATGGTGATAATTGGAATTGCGGAATTACAAATGCGGAAATGGAAGATTTTGCATCTGTATTTCGTGGAACAATTGCTAAATATGCATCTGAATATGACAAAGATAAAAACTCAGGGTTGTATTGGGATTTATACCGAATGCGTCAATTAAAGAAAATGTTACAAATTGAAATAGGGCAAAATCTATTTAAGAAGGGAAAATTGAAAGACCAAGGAATTTATACACGAAAACGCAAAGTGCTACCAATTCCTGAGGATGTAAGGTAATCCGTTTAAATTGGATATAAGGGGCAGATATGTTAAATAGAACAATCAGAAAAATTACTTTAAAAAATGTGGGTCCATTTAAAGAGGTGCAAACCATAGAGTTTGCTCCCTTTACGCTCATCTTTGGTAAAAACTCGGCAGGCAAAAGTTATTTATTGAATGTGATAAAACAATTGGCAAATCCATTTAGAAGTGCAGAAGAATTTGCAGAAGCAAATATAAAAGGATTTGACAGGCATTTTTCAAAAGATAATCCTATAAATATAAAATGGGAAATCCCTGTTAATGATGGTAAAGATAGACAAATATATTTTGAATTAAATCTTGGTAAACAAGCAGAGAGTGGTGTAGTTACCAAAAAAGTAAAGAAAGATGATGATAGTATAGAAATAATTCAAAAATTTAGCGATGAAAAAGACCAGCAATTTATAGAAATGTCATTTTCTGATTATAAAATTGATAATAGATTAATTTTTAGAATTTTCTTGTCAAACCAACAAAGAACAATAGATGTGGTTGCAAGAAAAATAATAAACAGTGATAAAAATGAGATTGATTTTATTGATAATGAAATAATTATGGATTTTGATATTGTGATACAAAGTAATCAAATGCAATATGATAAATCAAAATTGCAATCAAAGAGAAATGACATTAATATAAAAAATTTAAAAACATCAGATGTTGATATTATTGGGAAAATAACAGATAGAAAGTTTTTGAAATATTTTGATGAGTCGATTCGAGTATTTAATAATTCACTTTCAATGATTTCTGAACAATTTGACTATATTCCTGCACATAGATTGACTCCTTCAAAACAAAATACAAAAAAAGAGTTTTTGAAAATTTATAACAGACTTTGGGGCGAAATTCAAACAGGCGAAGAAAATTATAATATAAGTGATAGTATTGTGGGTATAGAACAACATTATTCACTGAAAGAAGATATAACTGAAAACCTTGCACCTAAAAAAGAAGAGACATCAAAAGGTATTTTAGATAGTTCTCAAAACACACATTATTGGTCTGCAGATGATATATTGAAATGGGAAGGTAATTTTAATACTGATTGGAAAGCCGTTTTCCTTTTTCTCCTTGATCGTTTGGGCTATGGAAATTATGATTTTTTAGTTGATTACCTTAAAATTGAAGGAATGGATGAATTATTTAAAATATCGATTAAAAAAGATGGACAAGGAACAAAACAAACCTTAGATGAAATTGGTTATGGTATTTCACAAATATTTCCTGTAATTACTGCCATTGCTTTGAGCAAAGATAGATTAATTGTTGAAGAGCCAGAAATCCATTTACACCCTTCTGCACAACTCAACTTTATTCGTGCATTGGTGGAATTAGATAAAGAAAAAATCCGACCATTTCATTATGTGTTTGAAACGCATTCAGAGGTGATGATTCGTGGATTACAGAGAGAAATTGCAAAAAGCAACGAAAGTAATTATAACCAAAAATTCTCTATAATATACTTAAAACAAGATGAAAATGGGGCAAGTGAATTAAAACAAATACGAGTAAAATCTGATGGATTCTTAGAGGATAAATGGCCAGAAGATTATTTTAATATAAATCATGATTTGGCTTCTGATTTATGGTATCCGGAGAAAAATTAGATGAGCGATGAAAAATACTTATTTTCAGAAACATTCCTCAAAGACCTAGATAATTTAAGGGAAAACAATAGAGAAAAGAAAAAAACAAATAATTCAATTAATTCTTTTGCAGAGTTTTTTAGGGATATTGAGGGTGAAGTTATAATAACAAAAGAAGAAAAACCGTGTGGAGAAAATTATCCACACGGTTTTTATGATGGTGTAATGTTACAGCCAGATAGATTTCACAAAATAAAGGAATCAAAGGAATCAAAGGAATATAATATAATATTTTTAGGTGAAGGTGAAGAGATTGAATATGAAGGAACCACTCTGTTAGAATTGAATGCTGAAAAAGTTGATGAAATTTGGAAAGAATATTCAAAAACAATGTCTTGTGATATTAAAAAAGGTGATCGTATATTATGGGAAAAAATACTTTATCAGTTTGATTTACCATCAAGAAATATTATTATTGAAGATTATTATTTGTTTTGGCATAAAGAATATGTAAAAAATTCATTAATTCCAATTATTGAGTGGTTAAAACCTTTTAATAAGGGGAATTTTATTATTATTTCAAATGATGGGAATAGATGGTCTGAAAAAATAAAAAATATTATTGAAAACAAATTTCCAGAGAAAATTTTTGAATATATTATTTATGAAGGTCATTCTGACAGCAAAGAACATGATAGGCGGATTTTATCTTCATTTCATTCCATTACTATCCCCGTGGGAATAGGCAATTTACCTGAAGGTGATAGAGCAAAAGTTCAAACAGAGCCTTCTGTAAGATCTATATTGGGTACTGCCAATGCACGAGAGACTTTCTTTAATAGAAAAAAATATTTTTTCGAAAAAATTCAAGATGCAAGAAAAAAGGGGATTTCAAGTCGTGCCTAACTCAACTTTCCTCATCGGCAACACTTTTCCCTTTTCGCTTATTCGACGAAATGTGGAAATTGAAGTGAGTAATTTGAGCGAGTTGAGAAGACTTGGGCAAAATTCAGAATGCTGTTCGTTTTGGGGACATCTGAATACACTGAAAATTGCAAATGATTTATTGGATTTTGATGTGTCCCAACTAGAAGAGCGGATTGCTGTAAAATTAAACGATGATAATTATCCAATATTAAATGGAAAAGTATTTACAGAATGTTGGGTATTAGCACCCGATTACAAAAAAGTATTTTACCCGAAAATTGGGAAATTTTTACGGTAGCTATCATTTCAGCTTGGTAAGTATTAAAATAAAATGGAATTGAAAAGGGACTAACATGAGCACAACACTTATAAGTTTTATTGGCACTGGTTGGCGGAAAAAAGAATCAGGAAGACCGACATACGATACAGCATCTTATGATTTTGGCGATAATAACATAGTTAAATCATCTATGTTCTTTAATGCTATCTTGAGATCAAAAAAATACACATTTAAAGATACAATTATTATTGGAACTAAAACATCTGCCTGGGGGACATTAATTGGAGAAAATAATTTAGATAATTATGAAGATTTATACATTAAACTGGAAACAGAATTTGATGAGGAAGGAATTAATTCATCTACTTTATTAGAATTAGAAAAAGCATTAAAAGAAATCTGGAAAATTCCAATAAAATGTGTCGTTACTCCTTCACAAATAAATGATGAAAATGCCTTTGATATATTATCGGTATATTTTGAACAAATTGATAAAATAGAAAATGATAATATTTTGCTTGATATTACTCATGGTTTTCGAAGTATGCCAGTTTTGTTAATGAGTGCATTACAATTCAATGAAACAATGAATAACAATTCGAGAAAAATTGACATTATTTACGGTGAACTAAAAAAAGGAGAAAACTCTCCTGTTCGCTATTTGGATGCTATTTGGAAAGAAATTGATTTAAGTCAATCAGCAAATGCATTTTTTCAAAAATTTGATGCAACAGATTTAAGTGAAAAAGTTGAACCTTTTTGGCCAAGTGGTTCAAAAGCCATCTTACAAATTGCCAGTTCATTACAAGGGAATTTTATTATTGGAATTAGAGAAGATATAAGACAATTGAATAATGCCTTAATTATGTCAATAGATTCTGCTCCGAAATGGTTTCCTCCAATAAAACGGAAAATTAAAAAATTATACAAAAAATTAAACTCAACCAAAACAGATTCCGAACTTTGTTTTGTGATAGCGTCAATGTTTGCAGAGCGAAAAATGTATGGACAAGCAATTATTTCATTACAATTAAGTTTTGAAGCATATCTATTTGATTACTTTAAAATTGATAAATCAAAATATGGAGATTTTGATGAAACAAAACGCTTGAAAAAAAGATTCCACAGCAAAAGTAAAATAAATAAAAATGATAAAAAACAACTTTGGAATCTAGAAGTCTTGCGAAATACAATTGCTCATGGAGGAAGTAAAAATAAAGATGGTGGTTCTCAAAAAGCAAATTATTTACCAAAGCAGTTTGATTCCTATAAGAAACTTATTATGCGAGTTATAAAATAATGAAATCCCATAACAAGCACATTCAACTCACGGTTCTTGGTGGTGGACAAGAAATTGGTGCAAATGTATTATTGTCTTATGAACCAAAAGTATTTGATATTTAGTTGATTCACGCCGGTAGATTAGATTGATTATCTTCGATAAATTTGATATATTTTTCGAGCAAAATAATACTTTTTTATAGTTAGCTGAAGTTTTACGACACTTTTTTGGAGCGTCGTGATTAATTAGCTTTTTGACAATTGATAACTCCAGTAATAAGAAGAGATACATTCTTACGGTTAAAGATAAGTCGAGAAAACAAAACTTCTGACCTGAAAATAAGGGACTTACAGGGATTCTGGCCGAAAAACACATGAGACAAACACGGATTTTGACAAAAAGTTCAGAACGCCCTTGTAGGTTGCTGTATATCAACAACTTACAAGGGCAGAGTTAGAATCCCCTCCACATACCGAGTGGATTAAGACTTTCCCGTCAATCATTACAGAACGCTCATTAATTGGTTAGAATCCCCTCCACATACCGAGTGGATTAAGACTCTTCAATTGAAAATACTTCAACCAGTTTGGTTGTTGTTAGAATCCCCTCCACATACCGAGTGGATTAAGACACCCATGCTCTCTGGATAAAAACCTTTGTGCTCAGGTTAGAATCCCCTCCACATACCGAGTGGATTAAGACTAGTCAAAGAAGTAGTCCATTAAGAGATAAGTAAACGCGTTAGAATCCCCTCCACATACCGAGTGGATTAAGACCATCCAGTCTGGTGTTACAACTGGTTGATATTTTCAGTCAGAATCCCCTCCACATACCGAGTGGATTAAGACCGGATGTGTACGAAAAGTCAAGGTGGTGTCAAAAGGTCAGAATCCCCTCCACATACCGAGTGGATTAAGACTTAAATTGTAAGAAGGCGTTGACCCCCTTTGTTTTTTTTCGTCAGAATCCCCTCCACATACCGAGTGGATTAAGACCTTGAAACTTATGGCGTACGTTTACGTCATCCATTGGGTCAGAATCCCCTCCACATACCGAGTGGATTAAGACTAGTTTAATTTTGGCACTATGTGTCCAAGACACAGTAGCGCGTCAGAATCCCCTCCACATACCGAGTGGATTAAGACATCAAATACGCCCCCGACGTCTACTACGACGTCAGCAGCGTCAGAATCCCCTCCCCGCCTGCGTTAAAAGAAAGACATAATTAGTTGGAAGGATATGGCGGGCAGGCACATACCGAGTGGATTAAGACTTGCCTCTTTGAAGACTGCCAAGCAATTACTCTGTTTGTCAGAATCCCCTCCACATACCGAGTGGATTAAGACCCAAAGTATGTAGAGCGTCGCATCTAAGCATTGCGTCAGAATCCCCTCCCCGCCTGCGTTAAACGAAAGACATAATTAGTTGGAAGGATATGGCGGGCAGTCCCTCCAGAGGCGGGCAGGCACATACCGAGTGGATTAAGACAATTGTACCTTGGTGTTCTCCAAGGCTTTCGCTATTGTTTTTAGTCAGAATCCCCTCCCCGCCTGCGTTAAACGAAAGACATAATTAGTTGGAAGGATATGGCGGGCAGTCCCTCCAGAGGCGGGCAGGCACATACCGAGTGGATTAAGACAATTGTACCTTGGTGTTCTCCAAGGCTTTCGCTATTGTTTTTAGTCAGAATCCCCTCCCCGCCTGCGTTAAACGAAAGACATAATTAGTTGGAAGGATATGGCGGGCAGGCCCTCCAGAGGCGGGCAGGCACATACCGAGTGGATTAAGACCAGCCTCTTGGACTGTTGAAAAATGTTTTTTCATTGGTCAGAATCCCCTCCACCGGCAGAACATTTACAGAATGAATACCTGACAAACATTTTTTAGTACTTGAAATTTCCCAACGTTGTGAATAGAGACTACCTGATTGTTTCATTATAATTTTGACGGTGATGAATAGAACAATTACAACAAATTCAGTACCCGTCTCAAAGCTCCCTCATGAGATAAAATCTTTTGGGGTAGCCTGGCTGCATACGACTGGTCCGGAAATTGCAAGGGATAAAATCATTCAGGTTGGTGGCATTATTCTTAACGATATTGGTGAACGCCGAGAAAAAACTTGGGAGATCAATCCGGGCATACGTCTCACTCGAGCAACAAAATTACGCAGCGGTCTAATTGATAATGATCTTGCTGAGAAGGAAGGTTATCACGTTCTTAAAGATGAAATTATGGACTTTTATTCTGCGTGTGATTGTGTCTTTGTACCATCATTCAGTAACCAGCTGGATTGGTTTCGTATTAAGGTGTTCTCAGAGTTGGATATTCCGCTTTTTGATCTTTTTACAAAGACACAATATTTCTTGCCGGAGATAGAAGTGTTTGATCCCGCTCATTTATATCGGAGTATTACAGGAAAGACGATTCCGAAAAAAACGCTTGAACCTATATTAGAATCGTCCTTGATGGTCCTTCGTCAAATTTCTGAAAAAATATTAACTGACAAACGTCCATTTTATATTGCATTACCGTGGCTTTTGGAGATTTCAGGAGAGCCGTCTCTTCAGATAATGAGTATGTTGATAAAAAACATTGACAAATTTGCTTTCGAAAAAAATCTGAATATTTTTGAATCGAAAAAGTTTCAAGTACCCACCTCAATCGATACTGTTAATGTTGGCGAGATGTTAAAACCATTGTGGTTGCCGAAAGAGTTGAAATTACTTAAAAGTACTCAGGATACGGATAGACAGGACAACCCAGCAGTTAAATTAACTCCGTTGAGTAAAGAATATGCCGGAGACATATTAAAAAGTACAAGTAAAATGATTGAAAACTATCATGACCGTCCATTACAATCAGAATATTCAATGTTGGTTTCAAAAGGATTGACGATAGGAGATATTAGCTTTATTGAGTCGGGGACAGGAACAGGAAAGAGCCTAGGATATTGTCTTGCAGCGATGGATATAGTCGAAAAATACCCGGGTAAGAAAATATTGATTTCTACAGCAACAAAAAACCTTCAGAATCAATTACTCGAGAGAGAAATACCTCGACTTTCAAAGCGATTTCCAAGTGTAAAGACCGCCTTACTTAAAGGAAAAGGTAATTATCTTTGCCTTTCAGCTTTGCAGAGAGCTTTTCGGACTTGGTTTGAGAATTCGGGGAACGTGGATTCTGATACACAGGAAGCTCGCGCAGCCTGGATATATTTAGTGAATTTGATTCATAGTTTGAATTATGGAGATATTGACGCTATTCCCCGAAGGATTTATGATTGGTTCCCCATATTGAAAACTATAATAGAAGAAACCAATGCTGCCACACACTGTAAAAAAGGTAGTTGCAATCCAAATCTGGATATTTACAGAAAGGTATTTCAAGAAGCAATACGAGCGGATATCATTGTCGCAAATCATTATAAAACAGCCTTACTGGATGAGGAGTTTATCCAAAATATTGATCACATTATTATTGATGAAGCTGATCAATTTGGGAATGCAGTTCGCAGTTCGCTATCATATCATATGGATTATCAGGAGTTACAGCGTTTTCTACGTCGTTTGACTGGCGGAAAACGGCGCGGTTATTTAAAAATCCTTGAGGAATATATTGCCGGATTAAAAAGAAAGCTGAGCCATAAAGAAAAAATAGAATTGTTGGAAAAAGTGGCACAGACGCAGGAAAAAGCAGATATTATCATTCAGGTTATGGATCGATTTGGGGAGATATTGTTCAATGAATTTCCTATTTGGTCCCAAAAAAAGATTTTAAGAAAAAAGATTGTTAAAGAAGAACAATTACTTCAGAAACTGGATGGGTTGAAAGATGGAAAAACGGTTAAACAGTTTTCAGAAATTATTTCAGGATTGTACAATACTCTACATATTAAGTTAAAAGATATTTCTAATCAATCACAGTTATCTCAAACCCATCGTGACAGATGCCACACTTATGCATTATTGTCAGAAGAAATTGTTGCGCTTGCAAAAAATATTTCCGATAGTATCGGCATTCGTAAAATCGCTCATTCTGTAACTCTATTTGGAAAAAAACATTGGAAGTTGTCGCGCCATCAAGTCTATATAGACGAGTATTTAAAAGAGACATTTTATACCAAGGTGAAGCACATCGTGTATACGTCAGCCACAATGAGTGTGAATGGCGATTTTTCATATATGAAAAAAAACTATGGTGCCTATTCTGAGGATTTTTCAGTAACCGAACATTCTATGGATACTATTCCTAATTTCAAAGAGCAGTCTGTTGCTTATGTAGATATTACTATTTCAGAATATAATTATAAAAATGGAATGGCTATGAAACGATGGAGAAGAGATATTCTTAATGCAATAGCTTGTTATACATGGGCAGCAAATGGACGAACATTAGTGCTGTTTACAAGCTGGAACGAAATGAAGATGTGTTACAAAGTAGTAGCTCCGTTTTTTCAAAAGTATGACATACAACCTCTCATTCAGAACGGTGCAAGTTTAGAGGAGATTGGTGAATTTCATCGAAATGAATATTCTGTTTTATTTGGGGTAGATCGCTTTTGGTCCGGTGTGGATTTTCCGGGGGCGACACTTTCTCAGATAATAATTGTGAAAGCTCCAAATCCAAGTTTAAGTGATCCAATCATACAACATAGGATGCTTTATGAATCAACATTTTTATCCAATGATTACTCTACAATGGCGAAATTAAAATTGAAACAGGGAGCTGGAAGGCTTATACGCAATGAAAATGATAAAGGCGGAATTGTTATTCTTGATTCAAGATATGGAACAAAATATTGTTTTATTGATCAGCTAAATGTATTACCCCATGTCGTGAAAATGTCTGGTAATCAAGAATTGATTATCAACAATATTATTAAAAAAGCCGGACTAAAGGATGAATATTCAGGAAGGGGTGACCATGCTACTTCTGCAGTAAATAAATATTTTAAAAGTATGATAAAACTGAACAATAAAAAGAAAATAACAATCTCCGATATTCGTATTCGGCCAAGACAATAGAGTTAACAACATTGTGAGAACTTATTGAAATGAATTTGAGTATTAACTTCGGTTATGAGAAATAAAAGAAAAACGAGGAAATAATGTGGCTGCCAATAGATGTATTTTTAGAAACAATATTTTTTTTCGGAATAATAATAGCCGTAATGGTATTTTTTATCAGTGGGTTAATTTTGAAAATATATCGTAAATTAATTAATCAATTTTTAAGTAAACATGAATCACCTTAAAAACATATCACATGCAGAAAAACGATCTACTCAAAATGAGATTATCCTAGAAATTGTGATGGTAAAAGTAGAATATGAGATGTATGTTCAAGAGTTTGTTTTTAAAATAAAAACAGGTATAGGCAAATAGTATGAAGATAGAAAACAATAAAATCATTCAGATTACCGTATTGGGAGGTGGCCGGGAAATAGGCGCAAATTGTTATCTGCTTAAATGGGGAGAAAAGAACATCTTATTAGATGCTGGCCAAAACCCAAATGCTGAACTTGCCGATGCACTAGTACCCATACACAAAATTCCGGATAATCTTGATGCAATAATAATAACCCACGGACATTTAGATCATATCGGATCAACCCCATTTATTTGGAAAAAACGACACCCTAAAAAAATTATAACCCAAAAATATTCTTTACCTATCATAGAGCGAATGGCTCGAAATACTGCATCGTATATGCAGCGCTTTGATATAGTTTCCCAAAAATATGCGTACTCAAATGCGTATTACTATAAAAGTTTAATCAAGTTATTCAAACTTATGAAGGAAACAAGTTATCCCTATCTTCATGAATTTAATGTAACTAAGAATATTACGGGGTATTTTTTCGATGCGGGGCATATACTGGGTTCTGCAGGGATTGTCTTAACGGATGGTGACTATACTTTTCTTTACACTGGGGATATCGCCGTACATGATCATGGGGTACATTCCGGTATGAAATTACCAAATGTTGAGAGTTTAGATTGTCTGCTGGTCGAATCAACAACTTCAAGTGAAAAGAAGCATATTGTTGAAGAAGAACAATGGCAATCATTTTTTAATGATATTAATGATGCCTATGTCCGAAAAAGCAGAGTTCTTATCCCTGCATTTGCTTTAGGCAGGTCTCAGGATATCATGGCATTAATTGAATATGGAAAACAAAAGAATTTAATTGCCCCTGACATCCCGGTATTTTTAACTGGTTTAGGAAATGCAATAACAGACATATATGAGAAACATAAAAAGCAATTAAGATCAGAACTATTACCTAACTCATTCTTTACAATGTTTCAAACACTTGATTTTGATAAACTGATTAATGAATATTATTATTACTTGAACCAAAAAAAGACAGCTATATTTATATGTACAAATGGTATGATGAACCCTGGGACACCGGCCGCTGTTCTTGGTACAATAATGGCAAATGATCCCAATGAAACTATCCTCTTTTCAGGATTTCAGTCTCCTGCGACGTTAGGGTTCGAAGTCATGAATGCATCAGTAGGTGATGTGATAGATTTTGGCGAAAATTCTGAACATTTTGTACAAATCAAAACGCCATATCGTTCTCAAGTCAGAATGTCGGGACACGGGTCTAAAAACGATATGCTTAAAATAGCTCACCATCTAAACCCAAAAAATATTGCAGTAATACATGGTGAAGAATCCAGTGTAGACAACTTAGTGAGTTTATTAAGTGATACTACTGAAAAAGTTGTTCTTGGTCCAAAAACCGGTGAAACATTGTTATTAAGGACTCCCGGTAATAAAACAATGCGGTCAAAAAGCGACATTAAAGCTCAAATTATCACAGTCGGCACATCTCTTTTGGGTAGTTACTTCCGTAAATATGGAAACAATACTTCACCTTCAGTTGAAGATTTGACCGGCTATATATTAGAGCAAGCCGGTGAGGAGCGCGCCTGTTCGGCAGAAGTTCAAACATTGGATGGACTAAACATCGATAGAGGAGACTACCTGTATTTTATTTCCAGCGGTGATGATGTTGGGATAAAATGCGGTGATGCCTTGTCAGCCGCATATCGGGAGCTTGGATATTTTTCTAAAAATCTTACTATTACTCATTTAACTAAAAACTATGATGAATTTAAAAACATTGGGTTGCCACAGTTTATCAATGCAGTTGTAGATATCATTGAGGAACATGATAAAAATGCAAGTATAATTGCCACAGGTGGATTTAAGGCTGAAACTGCATTTGCTACAATGATTGGATCCTTGACAAAAGTTCCGGTCAATTATATCCATGAGGATTTCCAAAGTGTTGTAGAGCTCCCCGGTCTTCCTGTAAACTTAGATTTTTCTGCATGGACAATGTATTTTAACATGGTAGAATTTGTTTTAATGCAAAACAAAATTAAAAAAGCGAAAAAAATCATTAAAAATAAAATGCCTGAGTTTATGGCTATTCTATTTACCGAGGATAAAGATCTTAATCAAATGATTTTGACCCCTATTGGTGAATTATTAAAAAGATTGCATACCGAATATATTCTTACTCAGAATAATATAATGACCTTAAATTGTGGTGCAAACAGACAACATTTATGGGGAAATGGTAGGATAAAGATTAAAGAAATACCCGGCTATGAGTTACGGTTAATCCTCAACAGATTTCAAATGCAAAGTTCTTTTATCAGAGAAATTCGATTAGGAAAAATAATTGAAGATAAATCCGATAGAGTTTTAATTAAGTTTCATCACAAAGGCAATGATAAATTACATTATAATGTTGTGACACCTGCCGGTGGTCAGGAACTAATTATTCATACGTATCCTGGTGTCGGAGATGAATTTATTAAACGAGTAGGTAAAACTCTCAATGTATGATTCAACAAATCAAGAAAGGTTCCCTCAATGAAGTACTATATAATCACACCCGTTGGCACATCTTTAATTCGCAGTAATCAGCCAAACAAAACGATCTTATCGGAAATGAGAGCGAGAAATTCAGATGATGACATTGTAAGAAAGAATATAGAAAAACATAAAAAACATTTTCTTTCTGCAATAACCGAAAATCCTAATAAATCCTGCGCTGAAATTAATAGTATATCCCTCTTTATGGAGAACTATTCGAAAGACAAAAAACCCACGATATCATTACTCCCGACAGATACAGCCGAGTCTTATCTGGCCAGTATAATTATTTCAGAGTATTTTGAATCTCAGGGATTTATAGTTAAAAAACAGATTATAAAAAAACTATCCTATTCTGATCCAAAATTATTTAGGAGGGAAGGGTTGAAAAACCTGATTGAAAAAGTAAAAAGTGAGATTCTTACTGCTAAACAAACGAATTGCATTCCAATTATTAATGCAACTGCAGGGTTCAAAGCTGAAGGCGCTATCTTGCTATTACTGGCTCAGTTACTTGGGCTGGATATCTTTTATGCTCATGAACTCATGAGAAATGACCTTGTGCTTTTCCCAAAATTACCGGTTACGTTGGACCCCATGTTTTGGAATTCATGGAAACCGATTATTCAAGCGGTCTTGGACTCAAACAATACTAATGCAGGGATTATGCAAATAAATCAATTTTATAAATTGGCAAAATATTTAGATTTGGATCAAGGTCGAATTTTGTTTGATATAGATGAGGACTTTGGGGGTGTAACTCTTTCAACGATGGGTCTATTATTAGTTAACTCGCTTAATGTTCAGATAAGTGATATCGTATTACCTGAATCAACGGTTGACATAAATAAACGAATTAATTTAAACGAAAGTGAAATGCCACACGCTCCCCGAGGTAGCCGAGCATTTATTGAAAAAGTAAAACAACTATCATTTATTAAAAATGTTCGAAATGAAAAATTTGTATACACAATCTATTCTAGGGTAAAACCGAAGTATGATAATCGTGACCCAAATGAAGTTCGTATTGTTTTTAGTGACGGAACGAAAGGATTGGAGTTAGTTGTACTGACTACAGCAAAAAACGAAGCAGAAAATTATCAAGCAAAAAGATTACTGGCTGAGCATCTTAATATACCGTCCAATTCAGAAATATCAGATGAAAGTTCACATCTCTTTTTACCCGGTGAGTTGTTGGATGACCAATTTACTGAAGTTATTTCTTCGCTTGCCGAAAAAATAGAAAAAGCTGAGGAGATTATTCAACAAGGACACGAAATAATACAACCATATATTAATAATGCTGAACGAGAGAGAACAAAAGCAAAGCAACATCGTAAAGAAAAAGAAAAAGTTGAGCGGCAATTAGAAAAAGCAAGAAAGCGAATTTGCGAATTAGAAGATATGGCAATGGATGAGAGTACCGACTAACAGATTTATAGAATTGAGTAGATAAAAAGGAATGAATGATGACAAATAAAAAGAACATATTAGTGTCTGTGATTGGAAAGCCATTCGATGGTGAATATAAGCAGGCTAAATATGAGTTTGAACAAGGAAAGATTGAAGAAACTAATTTTTTCTTTCTGCCATTGGTAAAAATATATGACATTGATACACTTTATTTATTGGGTACAAAAGACTCAATTTGGGAAAAAATACCAAAAGATATTCCCTACGAAAAAGTTCTGATTCCTCAGGGCAAAACCGGAGGAGATCAATGGGAGATTTTTAATACTATTAATAAATTGTCATTAGACAATTCAAACGTATATTTTGATTTTACTCATGGATTTAGAACCATGCCATTCATCTCCTTACTTTCCATTTTTTATTTTAAATCTACAATGCCAAAAGTAACAGTTAAAAAAGTCCTGTATGGAAATTATGAGGGCAGAGATCCTAACACTCAAGTGTGTCCGGTTGTTGATTTATCCGGTTTCTTACAGATATTTGACTGGTTATTTGCTGTAAAAAGTTTCACAAAATTTGGAAACGGAGAACAGTTATGCGATTTGTTGAGTAAGTATTCTGAAACAAATATTAAAAGATTGAGAGATTCAATTCACAACATCAATTCTGCGATGCAATTAGGATATACGACAACACTTCCGATGCAGTTTGAGTCGATGAATGCAGCTTATGGTCATATTGATACGGATAGCATTCCTGCAATCAGTCCACTGAAAACAATTATGCCGGAGTTGTCAAAACTAACTTCATTAATTGACTTTTCCCGTCCTGATTATGAAAAACAATTGACCATTGCTAATTGGTATTACAAAAACAATTTGATTGTTAACTCCATCATTTCATTACGTGAAACATACGTGACCTTTATAGGAGAAACCGGCAATTTTGCCTTTTCTAATTATAGTGAGAGAAAAAATATCGCGAAAAAGGCATTAAATAATAAAAAATTGTTAATAAGATTTAAACTTGAAAAATTATATGAGTTATGGGTAAGAGTAATTCGTATAAGAAATAACGTTGGACACCCTTATTTTGATACGACATCAAGTGAAGAAATTAGTGATAAGAATAGAATTGGTAATTTGTTAGGAGAATCAAAAAAACTGTTCATTGAGTTGTCAAACTCATATGAAATGAAAAATTTGTTCAAAGAGATACGGAAGAAAAAATTATTGGAAACTCGTAAAGAATTCACTGCAGATGAACTTATAAGTAAATATAACAATTGATTTCTTCGCAGTTTATCCAGATAATAAGTATTGCTAAAAAGTTAGCCTTTATAGTAGGCGTTTCCTTTTTATTTTTTGTTTTTATAGAGCTACTACAAGCGTTTCAAGTCCTTTCCTCGCTTCATCCGACGGTCGGATGGATTTTTATTGGAGTGATTTTCTGCGGAGTCTTATGGTTTATATACCGTTTTCGGTCAGCTATTAGAGCGTTTCCCCGTGCGATTACACCGCCGAACCCGGAAGAATATAATAACTCAACGATGGATAAATACAATAAGGCTTACATTGTATATCTTCGTAAATACTGTAATGAATTACTTACAAATCCGGAGTTAGACGATGACAATCGAAACCAATTGCAAAATAGTATCAAATCGGCACCACACCCATTAACCAAGGATTGGTTGGAGGTTGAATGTATTTCTCCTATGCTTTTAGAGTTGAATAAAAAAGCAGAAATTATCGTTAGAAATACTGTACGAGATACAATGACGGCCGTTATTTTAAGCCCGTTTCGTTCTCTTGATTCATTTGTAGTGATATCACGAAATGCTCAGATGTTTATGAACCTTGTAAGACTTTATAACCATCACCCGGGAATATTTCAGATTGGGCGTTATGCTAAAGATGTACTTATAATTGTGACTTCTGTAAATATTTTAAACTATACAGAACGACTTACAGAAAACTTTATGAGAAACATTCCAATCCTGAACCGTACAACTGATGATGTTATACAAGGGGTTGGTGCGGGAATTCTAACAACAGCTGTGGGTAGAGCAGCAATAAATCGTTGCAGGGCGTATGGTGTTTGGGACCAAGAATCTGAAAAAATAAACTTCGTTAAAGCCTCGCTTGGTTTTGGGAAGCATGTGAGGGGGATATTTGCGGATGATGTTCTTCCTTCGCTTGGGAATCTATGGACCGAAGCATGGAAAAAAGTAAAGTATGCCTATGATAAAACAATAGATAAAACTCAAGCAACCACAGACTTTAGCAAAGAGAAAAGCAACCGGATTATCAAAAAGTTAAAAACAATCAGAAATCCATTTGCTAAAAATAGTAATGAATAGCAATCCTTTTGTTATGTTCATAGGTATCTAATGTTGATTTAATTTTATGAGGTGATATTTTTTTTGCTTTGCTAACAAGATAATTGGAGTTTCAACGAGTTGTGGTGCAAAATTGGTCGGTGAGTTCACAACATTGTCAAAGGGCTAGCTCTATGAATAGAGGTGCTAATTTCTTTCATGAGAGTGCTAAGAAAATCGGCAAAATCAATATCATTACAGACAAAAATATCCGGTGCGGATGCTTTAGTATTAAAAAGCGACTCCTTAGCCCAAAGGGGTGAATATTTATTGGCTGTGCTTTTATTATATCGAGCACTTGATGTTGCAGTTCATGATCTTATCAATAAAAACACTCCGTTTTTAAATTGGTCAACCGGGGTATATGATAACATAAAAGAATCGTTTCTTGAAGTAAAACAATCTTTGTATTCTAAGAATATCCTGCCGGTAAAACTTGGTTTTTCTGATGCACTCATTGTCATTCATCTTTGCTACCCCCAGATAATGCCTTTTTCATTGCTCAAAGAAATGGTGAAATTGGCAGAATTACGACATAATACATGGCTTACCCATGGAAAAAATATTCCTACAGAAACAGATTATTTACGCATGAAAAAGGCGTATGTGCCTGTTGTCCAACAGGTTTTGCTTGAGAATAAGAAATTGTTTGAAACGAGGAAATTACATGTCGATAACAAAATGGAAGGGCAATAAAAAATATGACTATATTTTTCATTCGGATTTTCCCATTCGCTATCACGATTGATTACATACGATTTCAATTCCAATCAGATGATAAAATCGCCTCAGGATTGTCTTTTAATTTCATGGTATTTAATTACATAAATTCTTTTCATATCTTTTTAGCTCCGGTTTTTTGGTTCGTTGATAATGATTATGCCGTCATTGAGAATCCTGGTACGGAATTAGAAACACAAAACAAACATCGAGTGCTGGTCGCTAAAGGTGATTGTTATTGTGGCATGAAAAAATCCATTTTACCCGGTGGGACTTATAACAGAGAATATCGTTTATTTCCAGTAACATTCTTTGTTGTCTCTAACAAAAATGACAAACATTTATGTTTTTCAATCTCATTTTTAAATGTCCATTTAGATATAAACATGGGTATAATGAATAACTCGTGGAATTAAATGGAACTTGTTATATCTAAACCGGGAACGAAGGTTCGTATGCGTGATGGACGTCTTATACTTGGACGTGATAAAGAGGTCTATATTTCCTATCCAATAAATCATATTCAAACAATTATATGCTTAAGTGGTGTTTATATTACAGAGCCTGTTCAAAGTTATATTACTAAAAATGACGGGGCAATTCTTTATGTAACAAAAACGGGTAAACTAAAATATATCGTTCAACCGCTAAGGTCAATTCTGACCGTCAAAACGCGTATGAAACAATATGCATTAAATGAAAATTGTAGTGTAAGATTAAAACTTTCAAAAATATTAGTCTATTCTAAAATTCAGAATGGTCAACGTTTTCTTGCAGAAAAATTGGGTGCGTATAGCGGAAGGCTAAACAGAATACGTGCCTTAAGAAACCGTGTTAAGTATGCAAAAACGATAACGCAATTACGTGGGATTGAGGGAAATGCGGCAAGAGAATATTTTAGACAGTTTCGCGAATTAATACCCTCACGCTTCGGTTTTTTCTATCGCCAAAAACGAATGAAGCTGGATATTATTAATTCAGGGCTGGATTTTCTCTATTCACTTCTATATCATACATCATTTACTGCATTATCATCAGTGGGACTTGATCCTTATCTTGGTTTCTATCACTCAACGGCTTACGGGCATGCAGCACTATCTTCTGATATAATGGAACCTTTTCGCGCTCAAATTGCTGACAGAGTGATGTTGAAAACTTTAAAGGATGGTGCATTTAAGCAATTTTATGATAAGAACTCATCTTCTGCGATATTAACCGGAGATATGATACGATTACTAATGAAATACTATACAAAACGAATTCATGCTCGACAGCTTGTTAACGGGGGTGGTAAATCTAATTTTGAATTGATCATCAGAGATGCAAGTAACCTGAGTAAGTATTGCAGGGAACCTGGTGAGGGATATCGTCCCTGGGTTAGAGGATAAACATGTACTACATTGCTGTTTATGATATAATAAGTGATCGTGTAAGACAAAAGATTGTAAAAGAGTTAAATCGATGGGGAAATCGTGTGCAGAAAAGCGTATTTGAAATTTTCATTTACCCGCGTGATCTGGAAAAAATGAAAAAACGGATTCAACCCTATTTAGAGAATAATGATTCATTCCGATTGTATTTGAAAGACAGATCACGGAATACTTATCTTGGAAATAATGAAGTGGAATTTATATTAAAACGATACGAAGTTGATTAGATAATAT
>JACKQG010001853.1_pt1 | contig 28599 bp, 22 predicted proteins | sample 8237621 | NCBI WGS metagenome assembly JACKQG01 (sample SAMN15677084, study PRJNA649215) | marine metagenome | biome: marine; feature: Black Sea; material: saline water; isolation source: suspended particulate matter (SPM) from the Black Sea western gyre | collected 2013-06-09/2013-06-10 | depth... | reverse complement strand
GTATGCCCGTGAGTATCGAAGGACATTGTCGCCGCGATAGGCAGATCACTGACAGATTTTGCTCCCTCGATGGCAGCTTTGACCTCGTCGAGATCGCTCATGGTTTCGATCCAGAATAGATCAACACCACCTTCAGCTAAACCTCGAGCCTGATCTGCAAAAGCAGCGACCGCTTCGTCATATGTCATGGTGCCCATCGGCTCGAACAAGGATCCGGTTGGACCCATAGATCCACCCACGATCACTGTATCTGCCGCAGCATCAGCTTCGAGGCGCGCACACTCAGCAGCTGCTTTATTCAATTCAACAACTCGGTCTTGAAGATTATGCAGCTCTAGCCGGAAACTTGTGCCACCGAAAGAATTTGTCAAAATGACGCGCGACCCGGCTTCAATATAGGCGCGGTGAACCGCTCGAACACGCGCAGGGTGGAGCACATTCCATTCTTCTGGTGGATCACCTTGAAGCAACCCGGCATCCATGAGCATTGTGCCCATTGCGCCGTCGAGCAGGATGGGTTTACCGCTCTTTAGTAATTCTTTTAATGGGTTCATTATATCTCCAGGTTTTCAGTACCAGTTTCCAGTTTTCAGTCACCAGTATTCTTAATCTGGGTCTCTAGGATTCGCCGTGGTAAGGTGCCACATTTGGGGGTAGCAAATGTGATGTCTCTCACAGTAATTCCCATAGATCCGTTAATCTTCTTAGCCAACGTTATATCCGCAATCTAATGCAGTTTCCAACCAGTGTTGAGTTTCTTGTTGTTCAGCATCTGTGAGTTTGCTAATAAAGTGCTTATCGTAATAACGTTTGGCCCAGGCTTCGGCAATCTGAGCACCTATAGATCGTGAAGAGCGGCGAATTTGATCAGTAAGAGAATATGTTTCTCCTTTAGGAGAAAATTTGCTCATTTCTTACCTCAAGTAGAAGTCCAGATACTATACTAAACACTGAACACTTGATACTGATTACTTTCCTCGTTCCGCCATATACTTCTTTGCGGTCTCAACGCCCACAGCCGCATCTTTGCAGTAGGCATCTGCGCCGATAGCTTCGGCAAAATCGTGATTGAGGGGGGCTCCACCAACCAACACGGCGACATCATCGCGCAGACCACTTTCCTTCAGGCCGTCGATAACAATACGCATGTAAGTCATGGTCGTCGTCAGCATAGCGCTCAACCCCAAGAGATCAGCATTATGTTCCTGAATTGCTTCAATAAAAGCTTCCACTGAATTATTGATGCCTAAGTTGACAACCTCGAAACCTGCACCTTCCATCATCATCGAAACCAGATTTTGGCCGATATCGTGGATATCACCTTTGACTGTGCCGATTACCAGAGTTCCCATTTTGGGTGCGCCGGATTCGGCTAATAGTGGTTTTAGTAAGGCCATGCCACCCTTCATGGCTTTGGCTGCCATTAATACTTCGGGAACGAACAGGATGCCATCTCGGAAATCAATACCAACGACATCCATACCAGCAACCAAACCCTTGGTCATAATTTCTATTGGCTCTAGTTCGCGTCCTAATAGTTCTTCAACTGCTTCAACGACTTCCGCTTCTAGGCCATCATAAAGATCTTCTTGCATCAATTCGAAGATTTCTTCGGCGGACATTTCTTTCAAATTAATTTCGTCATTCATTGTGTTCCTCAATTGTAAATAATTTCTTTGTTCACGCAACCTGACGCCTTCGCCAACGTCGATCGCGCTTTGTTATCTCTGGTTGTAACTTGGGCAGAATACCTTCCAGGTGTGGGTATGGATCGCTTTTATGCGGCAGATTCATGGCCCTGACAAATTCTTCCTGGAAATCTGCATCAACAGCTGTTTCAATATAACGAACTTTTTTGGATATCTCGCTCGCTTCAGTTCGCTTATCTTTGTTCAAAAGGGCGATGCGGGCGCCATCCCCAGCCGCGTTGCCAACAGCATATACCTCTTCTAGATTGCAATCGGGGATCAATCCTAATATCATGGCGTGCTTGGGGTCAATAAAACTGCCAAAAGCACCAGCCAGAATGATCTTGTCCACCTTTTTGATTCCAGAGCGCATCATCAGGATTTTGGCACCAGCATAAAGGGCGGCCTTGGCTAACTGGATATTGCGTATGTCATTCTGTGTTATCAGGATCGGCTTTCCTGTGGATGACTGATCTGCGGTGGCAAGGATGTACGCAGCTTTGCGTTTGTCCTGGTCCCATTGCAAGGACGCGCAGTCCACCTCGGGGTTGAATCTACCTCCCGGGGTCAGCAGCCCTGCCAAATAAAGTTCAGCCACCACTTCGATAATACCGGAACCACAAATTCCAGCAGCCAACTGCTTAGGCTGCTGATCTACGGGTACAGATTCTCCAATTACCCACTCATCAGACCAGCGTTCATCCCCAATCACCCGGAAGCGGGGTTGCTTAGTTTCTGGGTCAATGCGCACACGCTCGATTGCCCCAGGAGCAGCGCGCATGCCAGAAGAAATTTGACCACCTTCAAAAGCTGGGCCAGTAGGACTGGATGCGCTATACAGGCCCCCTGGGCTATTGAGCACTATTTCGGCATTGGTGCCCACATCCACTGTAAGAATGATGCCTTCCTGCTGATGGGGCTGCTCGGCAAGCAAAACTGCCACGTTATCAGCACCTACATGTCCGGCTTCTGCGGGTAGAAAGTGAGCATTAGCAGCAGGGTTTAGTTTTAGACCCAAATCTCTCGCTTTGACATCGACAGCATCCCGATTTGCCAGGGCAAAAGGAGCCTCGCCAATTTCCTTGGGACTGATATTCAACAAAATATGCACCATAGTGGTATTGCCCACCATGACAATTTCATAGATCTCTTTGCGGGCGATTTTGGCCGCACGCGCCGCTCGATTGACCAATTGATTGACCGCATCAATGACGGCTGTGTTCATTTTCTCCAGTCCATCTGGGCGCTCAGTGGTATAAGAGATGCGGCTCATTAAATCTTCGCCATACGATACCTGAGGGTTCATCATCGACTCAGTGGCCAGTAATTCACCGGTGCGCAGGTCACACAAATAGCTGGCAATGGTGGTGCTACCAACATCTACGGCAAGGCCATAAGCGCCTTCTTGGTAACCTGGCTGCACATCGATCACTTCAATGCCATTCCATAATGTGACCGTAATTTTCCAGTCTCCCTGGCGTATTGCTGGTTGTAATTTTCGAAGTGCGTGGATGTCAATAGATAAACCTTTATATCCCCACTGCTCATCTAAAGCATCTTGCAAACGGCCCCAATCGCCGCGATGAAATCCCAATTGGGCCTGCTCTACCTCGACATATACTTGTCGTATTGTTGGCGCAATCTCGATTGCGCGATGAGTGGCTGTTTTGCGAATGATCTGTTTTTGAGCGCGGCTTTCTTCGGGTATCGTGACCAGCAAATCCCCCAAGATCTGTGATGCGCAAGACATGCGGCGGTCTTGGATACCTTCCTTTTCTAAGTAGGCTAATTCTTCATCTGTGGGGGGGGGGATATGGCTGACGCTCGAAACGATTCCGTGTTTGGTGAACTCACCTTCTTCAATCTGTACCAGGCATTTGCTGCATTTCTGACGTCCCCCACAGACGCTTTCGATTTCTACGCCTAAATCTCTTGCGGCTTCCAACAGAGTTTTACCACGCGCAACCTGCCCTCGACGTCCCGAGGGCATAAGTATCAGGTTGTGGGTTTGGACATTCTTTGAAACCATGTCTGTCATTCGGCAATTTCGTGTAATGCAAACGATTTAACTAGTAGAGCAGCGAATCAGTTCACTATGTCAGCGCTATTTGTTTTCTAATTTAGCCGCGACGGTTTTCCAATCAATTCTTTGGTATTTTATTTCTAGCTCCGATACGATAGAATCAGCAACTTCGTAAGCAGTCCCAGGGATTTCGATCTCATCATCCCATCGAAAACCATCTGTGTATTCATCGGAGCCGATTATTCCCAAAGCCATTGCCGCGCTATCGATGGCCACCTGGAAACGATCGGAGAGCCGTTTGTTTGCGCGACCATTTTCGTCTGTGGCGCGCACCTGACATGGAATACCATGCCAACAGAGTATCTTGTATTTCGCCATAAAACGCTATTTTACTTGGTTTTAAGTCTTTCCGCTCTGATTGTTTGATCTAAAATTGATAGGTTTTATCTAATATTAACATTCCCAATTTCTAAATTCCTTTTGGTGACAATTTCATTCATTTATTGACCTGATTTGTGGATAATTGGATCAAGTATAAATGAAAAGGCACTATTCTCCCCTAAGTTTTTGAAGAGGGAGAACAGTGCCTAAATTTATGCTCTTGAGTTATGTGAGATATTCGTGAATAGATACAGCCGCTTTTCGTCCAGCAACCATGGCAGTGACAACCAAATCGGGGCCAGTGACACCGTCACCCCCTGCGAAAACACCTTCACGACTTGTTTTGCCTGTTTCGATATCAGTGACGATGAGGCCCCATTTATGCGTTTGCAACTTTGGCGTAGTTTTAGCGATGGTTTCGTCAGGCCAATACCCTAATGCTTTGATAATTGTATCTACTTCGATAATGAAATTTGTGTCTTCTATGGGAATGGGGCGAGGGCGTCCGGAATCATCCGGTTCAGTTAGTTCCATTTTGATGCACTCAACCGCGGCTAGTTTTCCATCATCTCCCGCAATGAATTTGATCGGTTGGATCAAAAATCGATATTCCGCACCCTCGTCGGTAGCCAATTCGCGATCATGGCTGTTACCAGGCATCTCCGCTTCAGTACGGCGATAAAGACAGAATACTTCTTCGGCGCCCAAGCGGACCGCAGAGCGCAAGCAATCCGCAGCCGTATCGCCGCCTCCAATGACAGCGACTCTATCCCCAACTTCAAGTTTAGTTTTTAAATTCTCAGGAAGAAGTTCGTCAGGTACATTGGAGCGGATAAGGAATTCCGTAGCGTTGATCACACCAGGAATATCCTCGCCTTCAACGCGCATCGGCGCGTCGACATTGGCACCTACGCCAACGAAAACTGCATCGTATCCCTCATTAAAAAGTTCATCGATGTTCTTATCTTTGCCGATGAAAGTATTAGGCTGAAATTCAATTCCTGCGTCAACTAAATCTCCCCATAGATCAAAAACATACTCTTTCGGTAACTTAAAGTTGGGAATTCCGTAAGTTAGTAGCCCTCCTGGAGCGGGTTTTGCATCTAATATCGTGATTTGGTGACCCTTGCGCACCAGTTGCTCTGCACAGCTAATTCCGGCGCAGCCTGCACCGATGATGGCGACATTTTTTCCAGTGGGTCCACCAACTGGAATTTTATATTCCCCCACTTGGCGCTGTTGTTGGATGGCAAATGCCTCCAACAACCCTGTTAGCACAGGTTCGCCGCGTCTACCACGCGGGCAAGCTCCCTGGCAAAGCTGGTCGTGAGGACAAACCAGCGAGCATATTTCTGGCATTGAACTAGTTTGACGATAGACGTTTGCTGCTTCTAGGAATTTTCCCTTTTCGATATGCCACATGGCCAGTGAGATGTCGTTGTTTGCCGGACAGGCTTTGAAGCAGGGGGCAGGGTCAGGGCAGTGGATACAGCGCTGGGCTTCCATGATGGCAGTATCGGCGTCAGGGATCAGCAGGACACCCTCGAAATCTTTGACCCTTTCCTCAGGGGGTCGAATGGGTAATCCGGCCGAGATGAGTTGCATGCGTTCCTTGCGATCTACGCCAGGGAACTCTCGCCGTTCTTCATTCATGGTGATCCTCCTAACAAAAAGACCGTGCTCTTTGGCTAGCACGGTCTTTCTTGAACTGCTACTGCATTACTTCTGAACCCTCCTTTTGGGGGAGTGACTTTATCTTCATTTTGGGTAAGCCACCCTCATCCATTAGGCGAGGCACTATGGCCTCCCAGTGTACGGCCATAAAGTGGATGCCTGCAATTCCTGGGGTTTTCTTCAGTTTTTCGATCATCTCCAAGGCAATGGCCACCCCTTCTTCCATCTGACCATCCTTGTCTCCTGCATCATCCATACGCTGGACAATTTCTGGAGGAATAACCACCCCGGGTACGTCGTTAGCCATGAAGTGGGCGGCTCTTGCGCTCTTCAAAGGGATCATGCCAGCGAGAACGTATACTTTGTCGAGTAGGTTGCGTTTATCCAAAGCCTCGAGCCAATCCAGGAAACCATTGTAATCAAAGATTGGCTGCGTCTGGATGAATTGCGCGCCTGCGTTGACTTTTTTCTCAGCGCGGATGGCTTCGAATTTAGGCGGTGCACCAAAAGGCGAACCAGCTGCTCCAAGGAAAAATTCGGGGCGGTATTTGATCTTACGGACATCCAAGTAGATGCCATCGTCTCTCATGCGCCGCAGCAGCCAAAGCATCTGTACGGCATCCATATCGAATTGGTCGGGTTTGGTCATTGGGGCCGGACCAAAACGGTGATGATCTCCGGATAAACAAAGAATGTTCTTGATGCCCAAACCGGCAGCACCCATCGCATCTGATTCAATGACGATGCGTGTACGGTCACGTGCTTGCAATTGCATTACCGGTTCTAAACCAGAATCTAGACAAATCTTGCTCGATGCCATGCTGCCCATACGGGCTGAAGCTGAGGCATTGTCGGTGAAGTTAGCCGCAGGAACATATTCACACAACCAACCCGATTTTTTACAGATAGACTCGATTGATACGCTAAGGGGGGGAGCGATCTCCGCCGTGCAAGTGAATTCCCCCGTGCGCAGATTGGCTTCCAAGAGCGAGATGGGTTCTTCATACGCCGGTGCATGATATTCGCTATCGCCCAGCCACCAATCCGGCTGGCGTACATTGTAAAATACCTTTTCCAAACCTTCGTCAAATTTCTCACGATTGGTAAATCTCTCAATAAGTTTGGGGCTATCTTCCGTTTCACGCCATACCTTGACGACATCCAGCCACGTCTCGCGACCAACTCGGGCGCCGTTTAGAGGGGCGTTGATTTCCAGTAATTTGTCTTCGCGTCCCATTTTTTCGGCACGTTCGTAAATTTTGTACCATGTGCAGGGTCGGGTTGCGTCGACCTCGCAGGATTCGGGAGTTGCACCACCGCACAAACCATTGCGCAGACCTTTGGGGCAAGTCATTGGGCAGACGAAAGCGGTTTCTTGTAAGATGCAGTTACCGCACATACGGCAGCCGAAGAGTATGCCTTTGATCATTCCTTCGCCAGCAGTGAAGATTTTCATGAAGGGAGTGACGTCACTCTGATCATATGGTTTGAAGGGAGCCTGGTATCGCGGAGGGGAGAATATTGCCATGGAGTTATCCTTTCGATATATGAGAAAATAGACACTATTCCCGTGGATAATCGTAATTCCACGGATAGTGTCTCACTGTGATCGTAATTTGGATATATGTGTCAGTATAACGTGGGATACAGAAAAGTCAATTCCAGAACGTCATATTTTCATAAAAAGGTGATATTGGTAATATCAATTCCAAACTAAATGTCACCCTCGATGAGTGGTACCTTTCCCGTTGTTTTGCGGTGACTAATTCGCTCTTTTATATTTTGCAGCAACAGAAAAATGAACATGAATACGCACGAAAGAAAGGCTGCAATTGTGATCTTGATTTGAGCTTCAAGTGAGTTGATTTTTGCATTTTGTTCTTGAACGATTGAATATAATCCTTGGATTGCTGCCAGAGATATGCCATCGGCATCGATGGTGCTGATATGTTTGTTATCCTCTCCTAATCCGAAACTGGCATAGAAATCCTGGGCCATTGGGCCGATGTGCTGAATTGAAGATTCCTGTCCCGTGTAATTCCAAGTCGAAATGGGAATTCCGGCTAAGGACGCCAAAATCAGTTCGCCATCTACAGGAGATATATTTTCTTTCAGATTGCGATCGCTCAAAGAAGACCAGGCCCCACTCCCTTGGGGCAGAATGACCCCGGTGAGAGGGTTGCCCTGCTGATCAATTCCTGTCACGAAGCGTACGCCGCCCGATGCACGCACCGCAAATTCATTTGCGGTTTCTGAGACGAAGTCGAAATCATTTGAATCAGCAAAGATAAAAACACCGGGATGCTCCTCGACTGTCTGTGAACGACGTCCGGATGCAACGCTAAAATCCCCTCTCGCAAAATTGAGTAATCCGCCAGGGATAGACGCATATGCTCCACTGGCAATATTACCGTGTCCTCCACTGATTGTAGCGTAAGAGGCCAGTGCTTGGTTGCCCAAGCCGCCTGAAATTGTCGCTAGGTCAGCAGTCGTATTATTTCCGATGCCACCAGCGATAGTGGAACTGAAGCCTTCTGCCAGGTTACGCGTACCGCCCCCAACGCTGGCATAGTCATCAGATGCAAGATTGTACGCGCCGCCGGCAATGGTGGTATCTGGTGCGCTGGCAATATTTTGAACGCCTCCTCCAACTGTGGCGCGGGCATCACTGGCCGTGTTGCGGCTGCCGCCCCCGATGACTGAATCGCGGCCGATAGCAGTATTGCCATAACCTCCCCCAATGGTGGCGTAGAAGTAGCTGGCCGAGTTCTGCCTTCCTCCGCTAACGGTCGTGTGCGACGCACTGGCAATATTCATTTGCCCCCCACTAATTGTGGCATGATATGCATCAGCCTGGTTACTTGATCCTCCGCTGACGACATTATTCAAGTCGATCTCTACATTACTTTTATCAGTGGATTCGGGGGATTTTACAATAGAACTGAGCACAATGGATTGATCGTTCGAAAACTGAAGAGAATACTGACCAAAATCGGCATCCTGGGGAACCTCGAAGTAGTATATATAGGAAGGAGAGATCTTCTCCCACTTTGTATTGCGCTTGATCGCCTGCTATTGTGCGTTGGGCGTTGGCTGGTGGGATGAATATTTTTCCGTCAGTGAGCAAAAAATTATTAGTACCCCAATCTAGAACTAAGTCTGGATCGTTGTTTACGCGCTCCATTTCCAGGGTGATAACATAGAAAATCTGCCCTGATTGAGGATAGCTCATCATATAGTGCGTTTGCATGCTGTTGCGGATGCGCGCGTCCAGCACTGTGAGTTGAGCATCCCCAACTATGATTGGCTCGTCTATCCCAATGATGGGTTCAGGGCTCGTTTGTATTCCAGAACATCCTGCGATCAAGATTAAGGTTATCATTGCGGTAAAGAGAATTCTCATTTTCATAGCAGGCTCCCAGATTTTGATATTCTCAATGATGCATTATTCTGCTTTCAGTATAGAAAAGCATCGGATGTAAGTCAATACGCTATTTTTGGCTATCCACACAACAGGAGTCCGAAGCTCAATCTCTAATCCTGGTATAATCATCCCGTGGCCCGACGGAAATCCCCCAAAGACTTATCTACCGAAGAATTACGCCGCTTATTAGTGGAGAAACAACGCGGAGTTCGTCAGGAGCGTCTGGAACGATTTCGCAAAACTGGGCGAGTTGTCACCCTGGCTTCAGACTTGGACGCACCTTCACTGGATGACTTGCGCTCCGGGCCTTTAGCTGATGCTGATGACGAAAGTGCTCCCGCATCTCGCCGCAGGGTATTGGATTATTTCTTGCTGTCCATTGAAATTCTGGCAGTTTTAGGCCTTGTGTTTGTGCTTTTCAACGGTTTAGAAGTCATTCAGGAGTTGAATCAAGAGGTGGCACGTGCCCTAGAACAACCAACTTTAACTCCGACCCCCCTAATCCGAGCGGTGGTGTTGCCTTCCGGTCATACCCCACCGATTGAAGGAGTCGCACAACCCAATGAATCGGAAATCCCCGAGCATTTACGACCTCTGGTGCAGTCGTTGGCCAATGTGCCTGTTCCAACACCAGGACCTGCACAAGCGCATCGTATTCAAATACCAGCAATCGGAGTTGATGCTTCGATTGTTCAGGGAGATGGTTGGGAACAATTAAAAAAGGGTGTTGGTCAGCATGTTGGGTCAATTAATCCTGGGGAAACAGGGAATATTGTCTTATCTGCGCACAACGATGTATTTGGTGAGATTTTCCGTTATTTAGATGAATTAGAACCTGGAGATGAAATCATCATTCATACGCAGCAGCGTGTGTATACATATGTTGTTTTCAATAAAGAAATTGTTGAGCCCACACAAGTGGAATTTTTGGATCAGACAGCCAAGCCGGTCACCACTTTGATTTCTTGCTATCCATATCTCGTTGACGATCAACGAATTGTGGTGCAGGGGCAACTCAAGAGCGGTGGAGGTTAGGTTTCTTCACACATGGGGGTGAAGCAACTTTTTCTGATATGTGACGTAATATGATAATAAAGGATCCGAGATAATGACTGAAGCTCGCCGTCTCTGGCTACCTCGTACAAAACTTACCATTAGCATACTCATCCTAGCCCTGTTTATATTTCTGCTGACCAGGTTTAGTGCAGCTATTCCTCCATTTATTCTGGCGTTGATTTTGGCATTTGTGCTCAATTCACCGGTCAATAAATTGGAAGAACGTTTATCAATTTCGCGCGGATTAATTACCGGTCTGGTATTTTTGGTGGTCTTGACCCTTTTGGTGTTAATTCCAGTCGTATTTTTTCCGCCTCTTGGAGAGCAAATTGCTGACCTGAACCTGGATTTTCAATTACTCCTTCAGCGGCTTGAAGAGTTGTTAGCCCATAGATATGTAATTGCTGGTCAAACTATCGATGGCGCAGCGATTTTCAATCAGATCGTCGGTGTTGTCCAAGAGATCGTCCAGCCGCTCTTTGGCGAAACATTGGGCTTCGCTTTCGACCTGATCTCTTCTTTAGTATGGGTGGTGTTCATCTTTGTTGTCTCATTCTATCTAGTAAAAGATAATGCCTCGGTAGTAGATTGGTTGGATCGCCTTCCACCCCCAGATTTACGCGCTGACTTCCGGCGATTGCGTCAGGAAATCAACCAGATTTGGGCGGCATTTTTCCGTGGGCAACTTATCTTAGGAACGGTAGTAGCAACGTTATTTACGGCAATTGGGTTTGCAATTGGCTTACCTTTCGCCTTGGCCATGGGTGTCCTGGCAGGGCTGTTAGAATTTTTGCCCAGCCTTGGCCATGGTATCTGGCTCACGATTGCAACGATTATGGCACTTTTTGCTGGCTCTACCTTGATGAATTTACCGAATTGGATATTTGCCTTAATTATTGTTGGATTGCATATCGTCTTCCAACAATTTGATTTGAATTATCTCATCCCGCGCATAATCGGACGCCAGGTACATTTGTCTCCCTTGGTGGTGATCTTAGGAATTGTAGCCGGCGCTGCCACGGCTGGAGTTTTAGGTGTTTTGCTGGCTGCCCCAACGGTCGCCTCTGCTCGAGTGCTTGGGCGCTATATTTTTGCGAACCTGAGTGATACAGATCCCTTCCCCGATTTGGCATCCTCACCATTACCACCTCCTGACCCGCGTTGGTGGGCAATTGGTAGCAAATCACCGGATGAAGAACAAGAGGTTGAAGAAAATGATGACGCCTGAACCTGCCCAACAATCTCCTCCATGGGGCGGCAATATAAAACTCGTGGTAGGGCTGACCATCGTTGCTCTGGTGGCGGCATTTATGGTGCGTTTTCAGAGCATCATAGCGCCGCTTTTGTTGACTTTCATCTTGACATATTTGCTCCACCCTCTGATAACCAAGTTGAGCAATGCCACACGTCTATCCTGGCGTATGTCAGTAAATATAATATATCTTGTTTTTGTAATTCTATTAGTCGCTTCGTTCACCATGACCGGTTTGGCATTGGTACAGCAGTTGCAGAGTCTTATCGGTGTGATTGAACGTTTCATCAACGAACTTCCAGAATTGGTTCTGGACTGGTCTACAACCATTTATCAGATTGGACCTTTCCAGATTGACATGTCACAATACTTATCATTCTCTAATTTGGAAGCCTGGATACAACAAGTGATATCTATTGTCAGGCCCGTTTTAGGTCAAGCTGGCGGGCTCTTAGGGACTGTTGCGACCGAAACTGCAACGTCAGTGATGTGGGGTTTCTTCATTATTTTGCTATCCTATTTCCTTTTGTCCGATATGGGTCAGGTTCCAGATAAATTGGTTGATTTAGAATTACCGCCAGGGTACGATGATGACTTTCGTAGGATGGGACGAGAATTAGCCCGAATTTGGAATGCCTTTCTCCGCGGACAAGTCATACTATTTACTTTGACAGTTCTTGTTTATACGGTATTGCTGGCGATTTTGGGTGTGCGCAATGTGTTGGCAATTGCTGTGTTAGCAGGCTTCGCTCGCTTTGTCCCCTATGTGGGGCAATGGGTGACCTGGATTGTAATAATTCTGGTGACATTGTTTCAAAAGAGCAATTACTTTGGCCTGGAACCGCTGCAATATATGCTGTTGGTTTTCGTGATCGCGATTATCCTTGATCAGATCTTTGATGGTATTCTTGCTCCGCGCATCATGGGCCAAACTTTAGGAGTGCATCCCGCCGCGGTATTGGTTGCTGCTATCGTCGCAGCAAATTTGTTGGGCTTGTTAGGTGTTGTTTTGGCAGCCCCGGTGCTGGCGACGCTCACCTTTGTGGGTCTCTATGTTGCTCGCAAAATGCTCAGTCTGGAACCTTGGCCAGAACCCGAAAAAGACGCTGACACCGTTCAGTACCCCTGGATTAGGTTGGTTGAACGGCTACGCGCCTGGTTGACAACTCTTAGAGAGCGTCTAAAACGCAAATAGAAGGTCCAAGTTAAAAACTCGACCCCAAAGATAAATTTCCTTGGGGTCGAGTTTATGCCTCACCAAAAATCTTGCGCTTAGCTGTAAAGCCGTTCTTTGATCTCCATAACTCGTCTTCGGATTTTGTCATCCCGTTCTAGTAAATCCGTGATTCTTTCATGGCCATACATCACAGTCGTATGATCTCTTCCGCCCAATACTTGACCGATTTGTGGCAGAGAGATATCGGTTTCTTCGCGTATTAGGTACATCGCAATTTGCCGTGGTCGGGCAACAATTTGGGTGCGTTCCCGTCCGAGGATGCGATCTACAGCCACACCATACACATCTGCAACGGTGTCTATTATCTGATCGGGTTGAAGTTGAGTCCTTTGCGGAAGCAAATCAGCCAAAGCAGAGTCGATTAACTCTGAGTCAATTGGAACGCCGCGCAAATCAGCAAAGGCTACGATGCGTGTAAGTGCACCTTCGAGCTCGCGGATATTGGATTGGAATTTGTGCGCTATCACAGCGATTATTTCATCGGAAATGACATACCCTGCGCGTTCGGCCTTCGAGTGCAAAATTGCCATGCGTGTCTCATAGTCTGGGGGTTGAATGTCGGCTGTCAAACCCCACTCAAAACGCGAACGTAACCGTTCTTCCAGGGTGACCATCGCTTTTGGAGGGCGATCAGATGTCATCACAATCTGTTTGTTCTGACCATGCAGTGTATTGAATGTATGGAAGAATTCTTCCTGGGTAGATTCCTTTCCAGCAATGAATTGGATATCGTCAATCAATAAAACATCAATGCGGCGATATTTCTCGCGAAAAGCTTGCGTCGTATGAGAGCGAATGGCGCTGATCAGATCGTTAGTAAATTCTTCAGATGAAACGTACATGACGCTTTGATCTGTCTGCGCACACTGGTTGCCGATCGCATGCAAAAGATGGGTTTTCCCTAATCCTACACCGCCATATAAGAACAAGGGATTATAGGCCTGTGCAGGCCTTTCTGCTACTGCTAACGAGGCTGCATGAGCCAAACGGTTGCTTGGGCCAACAACAAAACTTGAAAAGTTATAGCGTGAATTCAGTGTGGGGTTATTGAATTGCGCAGGAATACTCGATTGCGACACTCGCTCAGTGTTGGGCGTCTTTTCAGTCATTTGCCAAACAGTAAATCGTACGGATACAGTTCGGTTCATGATTCCTGATAGCAATTTTGAAATTGTGCTCGAAAGACGGTCTTCTAACCAGTCACGAGCATATGCATTTTTGACCCCAATGGTGAAGGCGCCATCTTCATAAGTGATAAGTTCAGTATCTCGAACCCAGGTATCAAAGGCGGCCTTCGGCATTTCCAACTGTAATTGGCCAAGTGCTGCTTGCCAGGCTTGGGCGGCTTTCATCAGTGGCGTTCCTCCTCCGCGTAGATGGAATTGACGTACTCGAACCCGACTCATCTATGCCCTTTTTAGATGAGCTAATTATAGTAAAATATATTCAACTGGCATTCAAAGTGTGAGGGATTGCACCCCACTAACAATGCAATACGAATTTGTTAGTGGCATGATATTACCAGAGGGTGGGTATCTATTGCAAGACGTAAACCCTACGCCAACTTAAAAGATTTTAAGATTTTAAGAAAGGCAACCTTAAGAAATTTATGCGCGGTTAGTATGCTGTGGTGCCTGGATCTGGAAATATGTAATTTTTCTTTTTGACACTAAGGATGGGTGTCTCGTCAGTTATACCCCCATATCTGGGTGGTTGATCCGTCAACCAACATGGAACCCCAGGACTGGGGGATACCATACCTTAATGAATTCATTGATTGGCGGAAGTAACATTCAATGCGTGAAACACGAAATTGTGAATCAGATTCTGTGATACTCCTGTAAAAAATAGTGATTCCTCAATTGTGATAGAATCTTAACAGATTCAATTGACAAAAAATGAACTCTCACTCATCTCCTCCTGTTAAAGATTTTGTTTTTGCAGCTCTTTTCCTTGCCATAGTTGGCTGGATCGGATTAATTGCGATTGTATTTAGAACGCTGCCAACATTGGGCCCGCGTTGGTTGTTTTTCTTCTTGCTGGTTTTTGCGATTACGGGATCGATGCTGCCGGTGACAGCCTTTTTGAATCGACGGTTTCCTACGTCAACTCCAACGCGCCGAGTTACAGTTATACGCGAAGCTTTGTTGATAGGTTTTTTCATTGCTGCTCTGGCATGGCTGCAACTTTTTCGAGTATTGACTCCAACCCTGATCATTTTCCTGGCTTTGGGAATTGGATTTGTTGAGTGGATGACAAGATTGTGGGAAGGCAGCCGCTGGGAACCTTGAACAGTTATACGTATTCATATTTGCATGTTGTAGGTTAGTCGTATGTCTGATTTACGTCATCTTCCGTCAGTTGATAAACTAATCCAATCATCAACAGGTATTGATTGGATTGCTGAGTTTGGCCGTCCGCTAGCTATTGATGCAATTCGCGTTACTCTCGATGATTTGCGCGCCGGTTTTAACGACGGCGTTCCTTTACCTTCCCAATCAGATTTATTGCAGATGATTACGAATAAACTTCAGTATTGGGTTGTTCCCACACTCCAATCTGTGGTTAACGCCTCGGGCGTGATCATCCATACGAATTTGGGTCGCGCTCCAATGAGCAAAGCTGCTCTTCAAGCCGCTCAACAAGTATCAAGTGGATATTCCAATTTGGAATACGATTTAGGAAAAGGCCAGCGTGGCTCTCGGACGGTACATGCCGAAAACCTTCTTATAAAGTTGACAGGCGCCGAGGCTGGGTTAGTGGTTAACAATAATGCTGCGGCTGTGCTATTAGCACTTTCAACTATAGCGAATCGCAGACGTGTGGTCATCGCGCGCTCGCAGTTAGTGGAAATTGGGGGTGGTTTCCGCATCCCTGATGTGATGAAGCAATCAGGAGCCAAGTTGGTTGAAATTGGAACTACGAACCGCGTTCATCTGCGGGATTACCAGCAAGCGTTTGACGAACAGCCAATCAAGTTGGTAATGCGCGCACATCGATCTAATTTTGCTTTGGTTGGCTTTACGACTGAGCCAGAATTAAGGGAGATTGTCTCAGCAGCTCATGCGGCTGAAATTCCCGTTTTGGATGATCTCGGTTCTGGCACACTGTTAGATACATCTGAATTTGGGTTAGCGCGTGAGCCGATGGTGAGCGAATCTCTCGACGCGGGAGCTGATCTGGTTTGCTTCTCTGGGGATAAATTATTAGGTGGCCCTCAAGCGGGGATCATCATCGGTCGGGGTGAATTAATTGCGAAATTGAAAAAACACCCCCTAGCCCGCGCAGTCCGATCAGACAAAATGGCCTTGGCTTCCCTTTCAGCCACATTGACCCATTACTTGAAAGATGAAGCCCTGCGTGAGATCCCCATCTGGCATATGATTTCCGCGGACCAACTTGAATTGCAAGAACGTGCTCAAGATTGGGTAACCACCCTCAAATCCGGGAAAGTGATTCCTGGCGAATCGACCGTGGGAGGTGGCAGCCTTCCTGGCGAATCGATGCCAACATCCCTACTGGCTCTTGATGTTTCACACCCCGATCGATTCCTGAAACGACTTCGGGAAAATGATCCCCCAATCATTGGCCGCATACAGGATGATATGGCAGTGTTCGATCCCAGAACTGTGTTCCCAGAACAAGATGAGATCCTGTTGAATGGTATCCAAACAAATTTGGGTCTCTAGGAATCGCCGTGGTAAGGGACCACATTTGGGGATATGGGGTGTGCGGAGCATACCCCATATCCCCAAATGTGAGGTCTCTCACGGTAATTCCCATAGAACCACAAATTTTCAGTGAAAGAAATAAGCCATTCGCGTTAGAATGGGATGAATAATTCTTCGAGGTGAACAATAATGAAATCTGATCTTGACCGATTGATGAAAAATCACGACCTGGATGCTATCCTGGTGACCGGCCCTGCAAAACACAACCCAGCGATGTATTACCTAACGGGCGGCGGTCATATGACCAGTGCAGAGCTTATCAAAGCACGAGGAGACGATCCAGTTTTGTACTACAACCCAATGGAGCGAGACGAGGCCGCTGCAACTGGTTTGATGACAAAAAACTTGGCCGAATACAATTACAAGAAATTGCTCAAACAGGCTGAAGGCGATTCGATCAAAGCTCAGGCATTGCGTTATCAGAAAATGCTCAGTGAGCAGGGCATTGAATCTGGTCGTATGGCGATTTACGGCAAAGTGGATGTCGGTGGCGGATATGCGCTTTTTTCAGCATTGCAGGAATTAATTCCTGATCTTGAGATCGTTGGGGAAATCTCGCGCAATTCCATGCTGTTAGACGCCATGGCCACTAAAGACGAATCTGAAGTAGACCACATCCGCAAGATGGGAAAGATCACTACAACGGTTGTGGGTAATGTGGCTGATTTCCTGACATCTCACCAGGCCAAAGACGAAGTATTAGTCGACAGGCAGGGGGAGCCATTAACCATCGGTGATGTCAAAAAACGCATAAATTTATGGCTGGCGATGGAAGGTGCAGAAAACCCTGAAGGTACGATTTTTGCCATTGGACGAGATGCTGGAGTGCCGCACAGCTCTGGAAATCCTGACGATTTGCTGCGTCTCGGTCAGACAATCATTTTCGATATCTTCCCCTGTGAGGCAGGAGGTGGATATTTCTATGATTTCACTCGCACCTGGTGCCTGGGATACGCCCCTGAGGATGTGCAAGCTTTGTATGATGATGTGTACAGCGTCTACCAGAAAATTATGGCTGCGCTAAAGCCAGGTACCCCCTTCAACGATTACCAAAACCTAACCTGTGATTTCTTCGAAGCACGAGGACACCCCACGGTCAAGGACAATCCAACCTTACAAGAAGGCTATGTCCACAGCCTGGGTCACGGCTTAGGGTTGCATGTTCATGAACGACCCTGGTCGGGCAGTACAGCAACGAAAAATGACATTCTCGAGCCTGGGGTGGTCGTGACCATTGAACCGGGACTTTATTACCCGGAGAAAGGTATGGGGTGCCGCCTGGAAGACACCGTTTGGGTAACTCCCAAAGGCAAAATGGAGATTCTCGCTGAGTATCCCCTGGATCTAGTATTGCCGATCAATAACGCGTAGCATATTATGGAAAACATTCGGGTTCTGGGTATTGAAACTTCCTGTGATGAAACAGCCGCAGCTGTTGTCGAAGATGGTCGCATCATCTTGTCGAGTGTTGTGGCTTCTCAGGTGGATTTACACGCTCAATTTGGTGGCATCTATCCAGAAGTCGCCTCCCGGCAGCACATCCTCAATATCTATCCCATCATTGAGACGGCTTTGCGCGAAGCGCATATGGATTTAAAAGACGTGGATGCCATTGCTGTGACGCGCGGGCCAGGACTGCCGGGTTCCTTGGTTGTGGGCATTAATGCTGCCAAAGGGCTTTCTCTGGGAAGCGGGTTGCCTCTTTTGGGGATAAACCACCTCGAGGGACACTTGTATTCTGCGTGGCTGCACGAATTTAGCGGGGAACTGCCTCCAGAGCCGCGTTTCCCTTTGTTAGCCTTAATTGTTTCAGGTGGGCATACTGAATTGGCACTCATGGAAGATCACCGAATTTACCGCCGTTTAGGTGGCACTCTCGATGACGCGGCTGGAGAAGCCTTTGACAAGGTCGCCCGTTTGATAGGACTCTCCTATCCAGGAGGCCCAGCCATTCAACGCGCAGCCGAAGATGGGAATTCGAAAGCAATAAAATTCCCGCGTGCTTGGCTGCCTGGAACCTGGAACTTCTCCTTCAGTGGATTGAAAACCGCGGTTTTGCGGACTGTGAGAGAGTTGGAAGCTGATGCGGACGCGGAAGAACTTCCCGTAGCTGATTTAGCAGCTAGTTTTCAAGATTCAGTTGTCGATGTGCTAGTGAAAAAAACTCTGGAAGCTGCCAAGGAATTAAAAGCCAAAGAAATTCTAGTGGCCGGCGGTGTATCCGCTAACAAGGCTCTGCGAGAAACGATGATCGCCGAATCCAGGTTGCCAGTTCATATTCCCCCATTGAGTTTGTGCACCGACAATGCCGCTATGATCGCAGGCGCAGGTTGCTATCGTTTTGATGTGGGTCAGCGTGATGGATTAGATATGGACGCACTGCCAACTTGGCCACTCTCCGAAATTTCATCTTAGGAAATTATGGATATTGATCTATCTGTTCAAGCCCTTTTGGGCGCTTTGTTGATATTCGGGTTGCGCGTTACCGATATGACTTTCGATACACTGAGAGTCTTGTTTGTTATGCGCGGCCGTAAACCCATTGTTTGGTTTCTGGGTTTCTGCCAGTCGGCCATTTTTGTCATTGCCATTACGTCTGTTCTCAGCAATTTGGATAATCCCATCAATATTATTGGGTACGCGGCTGGATTTGCTACTGGGAATGTTGTGGGGATATTTATCGAAGAGAGGCTGGCAATTGGTTTCATTCACTTACAAATCATCAGCCCGCGATTTGGAAGTGCACTCGGTGAAAGTTTGCGAGAAGAAGGCTTTGCAGTAACTGAGGTCCCTGCCCGGGGGAAAGACGGCATGGTGACCATGCTCAATTGCAACATACGCCGTAAACAAGTATCGGCAGTTGAGAAACTCATCTACGAAGTGGATGGTGATGCCTTCATCACCGCTTCAGAAATTCGCTCTGTCCGGCGCGGTTTCTGGCGTTCATAAGAAAAAAGCGTAGAGCAAATCTCTCGCTCTACGCTCAACCCATCGCATTTTCGGACCTGTGTTCTCAGATCACAAAATCTCCGTTCTTATAAACCAACTCTCCATCCACCATAATCACTGAATCCTTGCGCAGGTCACAGATCATATCCCAATGGATAATGCTTTTGTTCAGGCTGCCTGTTTCAGGATAGCCTGCACCAAGAGCCATATGGAATGTGCCGCCAATTTTCTCGTCAAATAGGATGTGACCAATAAATCGGTCAATATTGAAGTTGGTTCCGATGGCAAATTCGCCGACGTAGCGAGCACCTTTGTCGGTATCCAGCATTTTCAGGAGAAATTCTTGGTTCTTTTTTGCTTTTGCATCTACGACCTTGCCGCGTTTGAAGGTTAATTCTACCCCCTCGACCACGCGCCCACCTGTGATTGCAGGATAAGTAAAACGCACCCATCCATTGACAGATTTTTCCACTGGGCCTGTATAGATCTCACCATCAGGCATATTGTGTTCTCCGAAGGAGTTCTTGAAAACACGTCCTTTGATCGATAGTGATAGATCCACATTGGGGCCGCGCACTTCTACTTTATCGCCGCCCTCAATGCGATCGATAATTTCTTTTTGTTTGGTTTCGAATACTCTCCATGCAGCAACGGGATCTTTGGTTTCATTGTCAGCGAAACAAGCCTGGAAGACAAAATCTTTATATTCTTCGAAATCCATCCCGGCTTCTTTGGCGTAAGCCTCAGTGGGGTATAAAGTGGTCACCCACTTAAAGGTTTTTTCTGCTCCGCGCCACATTTGCGAACGCAATATTGGAGCCAAAGCCTTTTGCCGTCGAGCTTGCTTTGCGGGGTCAACTTCCGTCAATGCACGGGGATTGGTTTCCGAATGTATTCGAATGCGGGACTCAAATTCATCGTATGCTAGTTTTCGAAATGTAGGGATGAAATCCAACTGCTTATCGTTGGCGTGATTGAAGAACACAACTTCCTGATCTGGGAAGGTCAACTGCAAATGGGGATGCCCGCCATGCTCGAGGATTTCTGCATAAAGCTCTTTGACGAGCGGTTCTGCAGCAGTCGAGGCCTCGATTAGGACGCGATCTCCGGGCTGGATATTCGCAGAGTGGCCTACTAAAATTTTGGCAAATTTCTTGATACGTTTGTCTGTCAAGTTGTTCTCCTTCTTCTCCAAAGCCCGGGAATTATATCACGTTCAGGGTGATTGTGATCTGTGCCGCGATCCCAAGTACCATGATCAATCAAGTCGCGGTATACTCGATCCGGTTCGCAATTTCTAACCAACTTCCAAGTTAACTAACCCAATTATTTATGAAACAATTATTACAGAATCTCCGTACTGGTGAAACCTCCATAGCTGAGGTGCCTACTCCCACACCGAAACCTGGCACGGCACTTGTTCGTACAGCAGCATCTTTGGTATCCGCTGGAACAGAGCGCATGCTTGTCGAATTTGCTGAAAAAAGCCTGGTTGGCAAGGCGCGTTCTCGGCCAGATTTAGTTCGGCAAGTTGTTGACAAAGCTCGCCGTGAAGGCCTTTTGACGACAGTCGATGCGGCTTTCAATCGTCTAGATCAGCCTATGCCTTTGGGATATTCTTCCGCCGGAACAATCGTTGCCTTAGGGAAAGGTTTTCAGGGGTTCAAAGTTGGAGATCGAGTCGCTTGTGCGGGTGGGGGATACGCTGTGCACGCCGAATATGCTGTTGTGCCCAAAAACCTGCTAGCCCATCTTCCTACCAATGTTAATTTTGAATCCGCTGCTTTTGCAACCCTGGGGGCAATTGCAATGCATGGATTCCGGTTGGCCCGGCTCCAGGTTGGTGATAGAGTCGCAGTGATCGGGTTGGGTTTATTAGGATTGTTGACGGTGGGGATTGCACACGCAGCAGGATGCCATGTCTTCGGCGTAGATATTGACCCCGAGCGGGTTGAACTGGCCCGGAGTGCGGGGGCCGAGGCTGTTACTCGCGACCAGGCTGAAGAAGCATCCCTGTCATTTTCGCGCGGTCATGGAGTTGACTCGGTTTTGATTTGTGCCGACACATCCTCGGATGATCCTGTAAATTTGGCTGGTGCTATTGCACGTGATAAAGCGAATATTGTCGCGGTTGGTGCTGTTGGCTTGAACATCCCTCGCCGGGAATACTTTCAGAAAGAACTCAACTTCATAAATTCAAGATCTTACGGACCCGGACGATACGATCCAGATTACGAAGAAAATGGACAGGATTATCCCATCGGATACGTGCGTTGGACAGAAGGTCGTAATATTGAGTCCATCGTAGATCTGATGGGCACTGGACGATTAGATGTAGCTTCCTTGATTACCCATCGATTCCCTATTGAACAGGCACCTCAAGCCTACCAACTCATTACTGGGAAAACCGAAGAAACCTTTTTGGGTGTGTTGCTAACGTATCCTGAGAGTGCGGAGTATGAATCTCGCAGTGTGAAAATTCCTCTTTCAGTTCCATCACCCGCACATCGTGCATCGCACATCGCACTTGGAGTTCTCGGCGCCGGGAATTTTGCTACAGCAGTGATGTTGCCTGCCGTTAGTAAGATTCCTGAAGTCGAGATGGTTGGGATTGTCTCTGGTTCTGGTTTGAGTGCCCAACATGCAGGAAAAAAATTTAGTTTTCTATATGTAGCGAGCGACTCCACGCAGATTGTTGAAGATCCTGATATCAACACGCTTGCGATCCTGACTCGCCATAATTTGCACGCTGATCAGATTGTTGCAGCTCTTGAAGCTGGAAAGCATGTGTTCGTCGAAAAGCCGTTAGCCGTTAGCCGAGAGCAATTGGCCATTGTTAAAGAAAAGCTTTCAGCTAACAGCTCCCAGCTATTGACTGTTGGCTTCAATCGCCGTTTTGCTCCCTTAGCCCTAAAAATGAAGGCTTTTATCGCCAAGCGGAAAGAACCTCTCGTAGCGCATTTCCGTGTCAACGCGGGATTTATTCCACTCACGCATTGGCTGCACGACCCCACTGAGGGCGGCGGGCGAATCATCGGTGAAGGTTGCCACTTTGTTGATTTTCTGGCTTTTTTGGTTGGAGAGTCGCCAAGTTCGGTTACGGCACAAGCCACTCCCGATGCTGGGAGATATCGAGAAGATAATGCTGTACTAACTTTCTCCTTCTCTGATGGATCTCTTGGAGCGATTACCTATCTAGCCAATGGTGATAAATCTTTCCCCAAGGAACGCGTGGAAGTCTTCGCTGGAGGGCGAGTAGCAGTGCTAGATGATTTCCGCACTTTGGAGATGGTTCATGATGGCCAGCGCCAACTTGAACGCTCGCGTTTGCGTCAAGACAAAGGACATCGTGCCGTCTGGGAAGTTTTTGCGAATGCCATCATCACTGGCGGACCGCCCCCGATTCCTTATAATCAACTATTCGGTGTGACCGAAGCCACTTTTGCCGCAGTCGAAGCGCTGCGTAGCGGCGAGAAGGTGATTATAAGTAACGAAAATTGATGTCTCGCCTAACCTTGATGATCAAAGCCCTGCGTGAACTAGGCCCCAGACAACTGGGGCTTTATGCGTGGTATCGTATCCAATTGAAGACAGGATATTTACATAGAAAAACGGCTGCCCAACGTTCAACGCCCATAATTCAAAGTATTCAGATAAACCTACTTAAATTACCTGATCCAAACGAGCTACATATTCTCTTGGAGAGTCAAGGAGTTTCACAGCTGCTTTCTGAAGCCAATCAAATTGTGGATGGCCATGTGCACTTGTTTGGCGCTGACCCTGTTGCTCTGGAATTAACGCCTCCAGGAATGTTATCCCATTGGACAGATTATGAGCGCGGAAACGAAAGTATAGGAAGTATTGATATTAAATATATCTGGGAACCAGCAAGATTTGGATGGTCGTTTACATTGGGGAGAGCATACCATTTGACAGGAGATGAACGGTATCCAGAATGCTTTTGGCGGTTTTTTGAGATATTTCACGAAACGAACCCGGTCAATAGGGGACTAAATTGGGTTTCAGCACAAGAAGTAGCCATACGATTGATGGCATTCGTTTTCGCTTCGCAAATATTTTCAACATCGCATCATTCAACCACATCCCGCATATCGCAACTTGCACTTTCCATTGCTCAGCATGCTTCTAGAATTCCACTTTCACTTATTTACGCCCGCGCTCAGAATAACAATCACCTACTTAGTGAAGCGGCTGGATTGATAACTGCATCCCTGGCATTACCCGATCATCCTGAGTCACCTAAATGGTCGAAACTTGGCTGGAAATGGCTCAATCACGGTTTGGAAACCCAGATTTCTGAAGATGGTACCTACATGCAGCAAAGCACAAATTACCATCGACTGATGTTGCAGTTAGTTCTCTGGATTTCCGCGATACAAGGAAAAGCCAATTCTGAGAAGCAGAGAATTAGCGAACGTGCAACGTTAAATATTCAACGTGCAATCCAATGGCTATTTTCTCTGACTGACACCCAAACTGGTCGTGTTCCTAACCTTGGTCCCAACGATGGTGCCTATATTCTGCCACTGGCCATAGCGCCTTTTCACGATTATCGCCCCGTCTTACAGGCTGCGTCACAAGCCTTTCTCGGTAAGCCAGCTTTTAAGTCAGGACGGTGGGATGAAATGAGCCAATGGATCGCTCTTCGCTCTCACTTGTCGACGTTTAACGTTCAACCTACAAATATCTTCTCAACGCTCCACGCTGCTCGAAGTTGGGCTTATTTCCGCGTCGCACGATTCCATGACCGCCCCGGCCATGCTGACCAACTCCATCTTGATCTTTGGTGGCGCGGGCTAAATGTTGCTCAGGATGCGGGCACCTATTTATACAATGCAGACCCACCTTGGGAAAATGCGTTGACACATACTGCGGTGCATAATACGGTGATGGTAGATGGCCTGGAGCAAATGACTCGCGCGGGCCGTTTTCTTTATCTAGACAGAGCACAAGCCGAGATTGATGAATACCAACGAGCTGAAGATGGAGCTTGGGAGAAAATTATTGCCAGGCATGATGGCTATCGACGTTTAGGCATTGTTCATCAGCGCACAGTTACTGCCCATCTAGATGACCACTGGATTGTTGAAGACCAGTTACTTCCAACTCCCAGCTACTCGCTCTCGCCTTCTCACTCGGTGCGCCTGCACTGGCTTCTCCCTGACTGGGAATGGAAGATAGATAATTCAGGATTAAAGATCAACCTCCTTTCTCCTTGTGGTTGGGTAAGCCTGAATCTTAATTCTTCGAACTCAAATTATCAATCTTCAATCATTAGAGCTGGGGAAATCCTTTATGGCGAATTATCATCCAAGACTACCTGGGGCTGGGTTTCACCGACCTATGGAGAAAAACGCCCCGCGCTTTCTTTTTCGGTTAGCGTGAAAGGAACTTTACCAATAAAAATATCAAGTGAGTGGATTTTCCCCCCTGATGAATAATCGAAGCAAAGCCATTGAAGAACTCGCGGAATTGATCCTCGCTGTTCAGCGAGAACACCCGGTCAGAGTGGCCCTTGATGGTGTTGACGCCGCTGGGAAAACCACCTTGGCCGATGAATTAGCCCTGCCAATTGAAGCTCGCTGTCGACCTGTAATTCGTGCCTCGATCGACGGATTTCACAACCCAAAAGAAATTCGTTATCGGCAGGGCGCAGATTCTGCTCGGGGGTATTATCAAGATTCTTTCAACAATCAGGCAATTATCGAAAAGCTTCTGAATCCCTTAGGCCCAGAAGGGAACAAGGAATATGTTCGGATGGTGTATGATTATCGGGTTGATGCTGCCAACCACGAGCCCCCGCGGGAAGCTCCAAGTGATGGAATCCTGATATTTGATGGAGTCTTTTTGTTGCGACCAGAGTTGATTTCCTATTGGGATTTTCGAATTTTCGTAGAAGCAGGTTTTGCAGTCTCTGTTCCACGGGCAGTCCAGCGTGATCTCTCCGATGGCTTTGCGAATTCAGAAGAAGCTATAATTGCCAGATATCATCAACGGTATGTGGCTGGTCAGCGACTATACTTTGAAGATGCCCACCCTAAAGCGCATGCCGATGTGATTTTTGATAACAACAATTTTGATTTTCCAACGATGGAATTGCGAAAACGCAACAATTGTGAATCAGCACAATAACTAGGAATTTACCCAAGTCCATTATGCACATCTTGTTAATCCATCAAGCCTTCGCAGCCCTAAATGAACCCGGGGGCACCCGTCACCACGAGATCGCTCGCAATTTGGTTGAGAGAGGCCATCTCGTCACAGTGATTGCCAGTCCGGTGAGTTATTTAACAGGAAGTGAAACTGCGTCTCATAGCGTAAAAGGTGGGGGCGATGTTGTGATTCATCGTGCCTACACATACTCCGCACTGCATAAATCTTTCATCCATCGGGTGTTTAGTTTCTTCAGCTTCATGATATCTTCCTTTCTCATCGGTTTACGTGTGCGGAATGTGGATCTGGTTTGGGGCACCTCGCCACCCATTTTTCAGGGAGTGACCGCCTGGCTGTTGTCGCGATTCAAAAGGGTGCCATTCTTGTTTGAAGTGCGCGATCTCTGGCCCGCTTTTGCGATTGCAGTTGGTGTGTTGCAGAACAAGCCCATAATCAAAGCTTCGGAATGGCTGGAACGTTTTCTATACCGACGTGCGGACCAAATGCTGGTAAATTCACCTGGCTTCATCAAACATATCGAAGCGTGTGGTTGTAAGGAAATTGCGCTGGTGCCTAACGGGGCTGACTCAAGTATGTTTGACCCTGCAGCAGATGGCGCTGGATTTCGGCAATCTCATAAACTTGTGGACAAGTTCGTGGTTCTATATGCTGGCGCGCATGGAATGTCCAACGATTTGGATATACTGCTCGATGCGGCATCACAACTAAGTGATCAGCCTGAAATTTCCATTGTCTTTCTCGGGGATGGAAAAGAAAAATCTACATTGGTAGATCGTGCGGCAGCTTTAGGGTTGACCAATGTTCATTTTATTCCCCCTGTGCCAAAGACAGAAATGGGGATCGCACTGGCGGTTGCTGATGCTTGTATTGCCATTCTCAAACCTATCGAGATGTACAAAACGGTTTACCCCAATAAAGTCTTTGATTATATGGCCGCTGGCCGACCCGTAATATTAGCGATTGATGGGGTGATAAGGGATGTTGTGGATGATGCCGATGCAGGTATATTTGTTCCCCCAGGAAATGCGGACTCCCTCGCGGCTGCTATCAGCACTTTGGCATCTGACCGTCAAGAAGGGATGAGATTAGGGCAAAATGGCCGCAGGTACGTTGAAGAGCATTTCGATCGGCGGGAGCTTTCTAAGAAGATGGCCTTAATCATGGAAGCCTTAGTCAAGGAGTGAATTCCGAGTGACTTTCCAAATTGCAATGACGCTTTTAATTTTGGGCGTCGCGGTTGTTCTCTTCATTAGCGAGCGCCTGCGCGTAGACCTGGTCGCGTTGTTGGTATTGAGTGCTTTGGCATTGAGCGGGTTGATTTCACCTAGTGATGCTTTGTCTGGATTCAGCAATCCGGCAGTGATCACGGTGTGGGCAGTTTTTATTATTGGTGGGGGGCTTTCGAAAACAGGTGTGGGCAATATTATCGGGGGACAATTGCTCAAGCTAGCAGGCTCGGGTGAAACTCGCTTAATTGTATTGATTATGCTGACCACGGCAATATTATCGGCTTTTATGAACAATATCGGTGTGGCTGCCCTGTTACTACCGGTTGTTATGGATATTGCCCGGCGAACTGACCACCCACCATCAAAACTGCTGATGCCCTTGGCATTTGGCTCCCTTTTAGGGGGCATGATCACCCAAATTGGAACACCCCCAAATATTCTCATTAGTAGTGCCCTGGAAGAGAGGGGTTTGTACTCATTTGGCATGTTTGATTACACACCCATTGGAATCATCGTTACGTCGGCCGGTGTGCTTTTCATGGCACTAATTGGCCGGCATATACTGCCAAAACGAGATACTGCAAAGGCATTGCGAGGGGCGACTGCCGCGGAATTGGGCTCGATGTATGATTTGGAAGGGAACTTATTCTTACTTCGTTTGCCCGACGGTTCCCCCTTGGATGGCCAGACTTTGGCGGAGTGCAAACTTGGGGCGGTAATAGGCTTGAATGTGACAGCGATCATTCGCGATGATCACCCTAATCTTGCGCCTCAACCGGATGATATTCTCAAAGAGGGGGATCAACTATTGGTCACTGGATTGGCAGATCAACTTGTGGGTTTACAGGAGCAGCCTCATTTTCAGTTGGAAAACCAGGAATTGAAACTGGATCAAGTTGTAGATAGTGAAGTAATCATTGCTGAAATTTCGATCAACAATAAATTTGATTCTTTGGGCCAGACATTGAATCAACTGTCCTTCCGTCAAAATTATCGCCTGATTGTGATCGCCGTCTGGCGCGAAGGCAAAGCGATTTTCTCTGATCTCGAAAACTATTCTGTTGAAGTTGGTGACATTTTGCTGGTTCAAGGCAAGCGAGATCGAATTTCAGCCATCCGAGATATAGATGGACTTGAAGTTTCAAAAGCAGAGAAAGGCCATATCACGTGGCTTAATAATCACTTGATGACTTTACGGATTCCTGCCGAATCTGCCCTGGTTGGTAAGTCATTGGCGGACAGCCATTTGGCAAATACATTTGGATTGGCCGTGTTATGTATCGTTAGGAAGGGAGGTACACGCATCATGCCACGTGCTGAGGAGATCTTCCAGGCTGATGATGTCATTTTTGTACGCGGCGAGACCGATAATTTGTTGGCCATGGATAATTTGCAGGATTTGCAGGTGTTTCCAGAAGAAATGCCAGAGCCTGCCCAACTAGAATCTCCTCAGGTGGGATTAGTGGAAGCAGTGCTTTCTCCACATACAACATTGGTAGGGAATACGCTTGAACAACTCCATTTTCGTGAGAAATTTGGCCTTAATGTATTAGCGGTTTGGAGAGAGGGAAATCCGTATCGATCGGGTTTGCGGGATATGAAGCTGCGTTTAGGGGATGCGTTATTGTTGCACGGTCCTCGCAGTAAATTAAAAATGCTTGCATCCGACCCGGATTTTCTGGTATTGGCAGAAGAGATTCAGGAAGAACCTAAACGTAAGAAAATTCCTATCGCATTATTGATCCTGGCGGGTGTTTTGA
>JACKQG010001852.1_pt1 | contig 28604 bp, 22 predicted proteins | sample 8237621 | NCBI WGS metagenome assembly JACKQG01 (sample SAMN15677084, study PRJNA649215) | marine metagenome | biome: marine; feature: Black Sea; material: saline water; isolation source: suspended particulate matter (SPM) from the Black Sea western gyre | collected 2013-06-09/2013-06-10 | depth... | reverse complement strand
CAACGGCATGACCTTCCGCGATGCGCTGGTAACCAGCCTCTCCACCGATTCGGATTCGGAAACTGCCCAAGTCATCGCACGCGCGCCGCAAGCCTGGGCAGCGGTCATCACCGACGAAAATGGCACCACCTTGGATCGCAGCAAGCCCTGGAAGATGGTTCAGCCCACGGTTCGTTTCCCCGCGTTAGCAAGCGAACAGGAATTTGTACTCACCACTGAACTCGCGTTGTTGAATCCCACTACCAACGAAGTGCATTGCCCAGGCCCCTTCCAACTCGCCTCCACCGGCATGAAGTTCAACGGTATCGGCCTGCGCCTCGACCCTAAAAGTGGAGAAATCCACTTTGGCGAGCAGGATGGAAACTTGGATTGGGAAATTGCGACGGGCTCCAACCTGCTGCGTGGTCACACCGATGGCGGTGGCAGTTTTGCCCCAGTCGCCGGCTCGGATGGCCTGCACCTGCTGACCCTCGCCGCCAAAAAAAGTTGCTCCATGATCGTGCCTAATTCGGCGGGCGAACCCGGCATCATGGAGACTAGCGGCTTTGATGTTTATCTCAAGGCGAGCGGCGGCAACTGGCGGCCGCATTCACTAGCCGGCGTAGGTAGCACCTATTGGACCGGCGGAGATAGCGCATTTTCGGGTGGACCTGTTGATGCCACCTGGAAGGAAAATGGTGAATGGAATGGCCTGCTAATCGACGGCCCCATCCTCGGCCAGGTATTTCAAAGTCCCGAACTTGGAACCTTAGTGTCGGCACAAACCCCCGGCACTGGCTGGCTCGCTGCAAACGGCGGAGTTTGGATTCAACCCGAAGAAGGTTTGGTTGAGCTGTGGGATCGCATCAACGTGAACCGACCGACCGGCATGCTGCAAGCACAACGCGCGACTTTCACGGGCGACAACCAATTCCAAGCTGGAGGGGATCCTTTTCTGCTGTCTCAACACGGCATGGTTTATGCCGAATCCTTAACCAGCGTGCCCGACAGCACAGACCTGCTAGCGACCCAGGTGTTGGCTTACCCTGCCGGAAACAAGTTCGACGCGGTGAAAGCGCCGGCGGTGGTATTGAGGGATAACGGCAACATTTTGAGCCCGCGCGGTTTTGCTATGGCTGGCATGCGAAACGGCGACGCTTGGGAACTTTCTGGCAATCAGCTCAGCGCTACAAGTCGCAATGTTCCTATCCGGGCGACGGCCATTGGCGCGGTGGAATGGAAACTTAAAGAAGGGCGCATATTGGGGGAGCGCGTCGAAGTCATGGACAACGGCCAAATCGCTGCGCGCGGCAACCCAATGTTGGCAGCTTTCCCGATTCAAGGAGGCAGCGCAATCGCGACGGCAAAGTCTTGTTTTTTGTCGGATGAAAAACTCTATTTGAGCGGCGACCCCAGCGTCGACTTCCCGGCGTCGGCGTTGAATTTACAAGGCAGTCGGTGTTTGGTTGCGGCCGATGTGATTTACCGCCAACCCGATGGCACTTGGCTGTTTATCGGTAACGTCAAGATGTCCGGTGCGTTCCAGGGCACGGCGCAAGAGTTGACCCTGTACCCAGATGGCAGCATGGCGTTTGAGCGTAGGCGGCATGATCAAGCCTTCGTCGCGACCTCGCTCACTGGTCAAATCATTGAAGTGAGTGCCGAATGGATTTTGCTTCATCCCGAGGGCAAGGTCGAAATGAAAATCGACATTGATGCCAAACTAACCAGCGCCGACGGCAAAACTCAACGCCTGACTGGTAGTTTTGGCGAAATCAGTTTGGACAATGGTTGGGTGACCGGCGAAGCCAACCTTTGGTCGCATGAACTACATGCCAGCAGCCACCGAATTTGGTGGGAGACCGATGAGTTCGCCAAGACTGCTATTCACCTAGACGGGAATGCGCAATTTGATCACCCCGACGCCAAAGGCCGCGCCCATCGTATCGACGTGGACCCCGACACCCAAGTGATTGAATTGCATCGCAATAAACGCCGCCAAGCTTGGCTGCATATGAAAGACGGGCGTTTAGTAGAAGCCGATTGGATTCGCTTGGATCCGGTGAATCTGCTTCTATCCTCTCGCCACGGGACCGTGACCAAGGTGCCCCCGCCGAAGTGACATGCTGGCTTGGATTTCACTAACCCTTACTGCTCCATTGCTGTGCGCCGCACCGCAAGAGGAAGAAGTTGCGCCGCGACCACAAGCGGTAGAGAGAGCGCCCATTCAAGAACCGGAGCAGATTAAATACGAGTCGGTGATTTCGGAAATTGAAGGCAGTCAGATCATTTATCACTTTGAAAAGATCGACGTCATTAGTTCCGGCAAAGCGGTGCGTGCCGATCGCGCAACCATTCGATTGGATCGTGAAAACTATCAAAAAGTTGCCGCTGGTTCGGTGTTGCTGGGTGATTTGGCGGTGGACTTGCTGGGCCTGCCGGGGCAGCCGGTGAAAAATGCGGTGGTTTTGGAAATCCGTTTGGAGGGCGGCGTTTATATCGACACCGGCTTCACTGTTATTGAATGTGATTGGCTTAGCCACAGCCCGCCGCGCGGCGTCGCAACTCTGTTTCAATCGCAGATCACTGTGCCAGCCGAACGTAGCCCGAACGCATGGCCGTGGCGCATGCAGGCAAAATATCTGCAAGAATTCCCCGACGGCACTTTACGCGCTAAATTTGCGCGGCTTACCGCCTGCCATTTAAAGGACCCGGTTTATTCAATGGCGATCGAAGAACTAACCGGCACTCCCGATGGCAAGGGCGAATACGACTGGTCGCCGACCACGCCGTGGCTGGAAATTGGTCAACGCCGCATCCTACCGATGCCGGCGTTTCAATTTAATAGTGGGGAAGATCCTAACGCTGGTTTTGGTTTACGCAGCTTGCGTATTTCTTCCGGCAAACAATTGGGCACCGCGATAGAGGTCGGCTTCGCGGCGAGCAGTCAGGTGTTTGATGGCACGATGGATTGGCGTTTGCTGCCATCGTTTTCAACCCGGCGCGGTTTTCCGTTACGCAGTCGCGGCATTTTCAGCAACGTTCGAATGACCAGTGACTGGGATTTGTTCGTGCTCAACGATCAAGCCGACGACGTGCACAGGTTGCATCGTTTCGTCGAGCGCGACCAAGCTTTCCGGTGGCGCGCGCGTTTGGACAACCGCTTTGAATTGGGCGACAACTGGTGGCTTGATGCCGATTTGGCGTTGACCAGCGACGCTTTGGTAGACCCAGAATTTTTCCGCTCGGAATGGGCAGCGGAAGACGACGCGCTGAGCGAGTTGTATTTGCGTAAAAACAGCGCAGACTCGCACTTTTCGGTGCGCGCGACTTACCGCTTGGATCAGGCTGGCTTTACTCCGCTCGGTGGCTATGGTTCTCCGGGCGATCCTATCGTGCAGCAGTCGGATTTATTGCCCCGCATGCGCTATGACCACTTTTCAACCTCACTGATGGAGGTTCCGGTCGGGCCCTTTGGTGGTTTGGATCGAAGCAGCCCCATCAACCTTTCCTGGGGGCTGGACGCCGGCCGCTTTCAGCTGCGCGACTTGGATATCGAAGCCCCTCCGGATAAGGCAAATTACCTGCCGGTGGGCACCGAAATTCGTGATCGCGTGCGGCTGTGGTCTGAAATTGCCATGCCCATGTCCTTGAGCTCGGTTTCGATCCGCCCTGGCATCCGCGCCGAAGCTGGGGCGGTGCGCAATGCCGACAGCGGCGGCGGCAGTGATGAGCAGGGCTCCATAGAAAGTTTCGTCGAGGGCAGCATGGTTTTCGAAGGTCAATTCAGCGACGGCTGGCTGCATCGAATACGGCCAATGATCCGTCTGCGCAATCTGCAAGTTTTCGACCGTCCCGACGCTAATTGGCTGGCATTCGATGGCTTCGATACGCGTCGCTCCGGCCAAGCGGCTGAATTTAGCCTGCGCCAACTGTGGTATGGCCGAAACCCCGCACGGCCATGGCTGGATTTGAATTTGCTCGCCGCGTATTACCCCGATTCGACCACCCCGCTCTACGCCGACGCCTTCCCGTCGCCGCGGGACGGTCAAGCAGCCGAAAATTGGGGGCCGGGCGAGTTGCGACTAGTCTGGGACCCTGGCGTGGAAGCTGGTTTGCTACGCGGCGTGCGGACGACGTCGCATATTCGTTATCGCTTTGACAGCGACCACTTAGAAGAGCATTTCTCGCAAATTAGTATCTCGCCGAACCCAAACTGGAGGCTGGCGCTGGTGCAGCGCCAATGGGATCCGCAGGAACTGCCCGATTTTGCATTCCGCAACACCACGGTGCAGGCGCGCTGGCGTATCAACCCGACCTTTGAGTTCAATGTTGGCCGCACTTTTCAGACCTCGGGCAACTCGACAACGAGTTCGCGCCTAGGCATGACCTATTACGGCCATGGTTTTGCCTTCGAATTTTACTCGGCACGCAACGATTTCACTGGCGAGCAACGTTTTGGGGTCAACCTCCTGCCATGCTTTTTAACCCAGCCGTTCTACCAAGAAGCCTTAACTGGCCAGAGTTCTGGGCATTGACCGACGCCAAAAGTAATTAGAATATGGCAATCATGCCCTTAGCGTTCATTGGCGGTACAGAGATCTTCTGGGTAGTCCTACTCGGTCTCCTGCTATTTGGCGGCAAGCTACCCGATGTAGCCCGCGATTTGGGCAAGATGTTCTTCAAGGCGAAGCGCACCATCAACGAAATCCGCCGCGATTCGGGGATCGAGGACGCTATCCGCGACATTGAGCGCGAAAGTGCTGCAATTACTCGCGGCACCGCTGACGTCAGCAAGCAAATTCAAAAAGCCGCCAGCATTCCGGACTGGCGCCAGACCGTGGATCTCGCCGCAGGCCCTGGCTCCACAGAACCGGAAGCCGAGGCCAATTTGGAGCCTGAGGGGGAAGCCAAACGGGCCGCTGATGGCGGTGAGGAACAAAAGCACATCGCTGAGGACAAGCCTGATTCGGAGCCCGAATCGAATTAACGGGACGCGATTCTCAACAATTGGCGTAAAAGCCCACTGGCAATCCTTAAGTTGCTTAATTGAAAAACTTTATATCGCTTTGCCCAAGATTCCTTCGGCTTTTGGGCTAGATTTCCACGGGTTTTCCACAATCATTCAACCATGAGCAAGCCCGGGAAGGAGCAAGGTCGGGTGCGGCTGTCTAACTGCGGCAAAATAATGCTGTCTATCGCCAAGCGACAAGCGCCGGTAGACCCTGGAAGCACCCAAATCACCTTGCCGTTGGCCAGGCCGGCGCTGGCCCTGGATTGGATGCAAGCAGCGCCAATTTCTTGAAAGGAGAGGGCCCGAAATAGTTCTCCGAAGCCTGGCAGTGGTTTTTGGTAAAGCGGTTCTACAGCCTCCGGAGTGACGTCGCGAGGAGTCACTCCGGTACCCCCGGTCACGATAATGGAATGCACTTCCGGGCGGTGCAAAAGTTCTCGGACTTGCTGCTGAATCAGTTCGACCTCATCTTTCACGATGATCCTCTGGCAACACTGATGGCCGGCCTGTTGCAACTTTTCCTGCAGCAATGCGCCGGAGCGATCACTGCCAAGGTCGCGGCTATCCGACACCGTAACGATTGCCACTTGCAACGGCAGAAATGCGATGTCACCTCGATCGTGGGCGTGGTTAGTTGCCATGGCTTTATAGATTAAAGCTCTGATCCATTTGTGGCATTTCAACGCGTGAAAATCCGCGCGATCGAAATTCGTCGGCCAATGAATTACGTTGGTCGTCCTCACCATGCACTAAAAACAAGACTTCGGCAGACCCTGCGTGGGGAGTTAACGCGTTCAATAAATCGTTGCGATCGGCGTGTGCAGAAAAGCCGGTCATGTTTTCTACGCGGGCTTTTACGCGCACCGTTTCACCCAGGATGCGTACCTCGTCCGCGCCTTCAATCACGCGCCGCCCCAAGGTGCCCTCCGCTTGGTAGCCCACGACTAACAATTCACAGTCTTCGCGCGGCAATGCATGGATCAAGTGGTGGAGTATGCGCCCTTGTTCCATCATGCCTGACGCTGATATCACAATCATGGCTTCTTTGTGATGGTTGAGCGCTTTGCTTTCATTTGCGGACTCAACAAAATGCGCACCTGGCAGAAGCGCAAAGGATTCACCGCCATTTCCATTCAATGCATCTAGCGCGCTTTGATTGAAATACTCGCGGTGTTTGCGCACGATACCGGTTGCCTCGGTTGCCAAAGGGCTGTCGACGTAAACCGGCACCGTCGGCGCTTCACCATTTTTGAAAATTTGCCCTAGGTGGAACAACAAGTCTTGAGTTCGGCCGACGGCAAATGCCGGGATTAATAATTTGCCAGCGCCACGTTGGGCCAAACGTTGAACCGCCGCAGCCAATCCATCACGCATTCCTTTGAACGGAGGATGCAGACGATCGCCATAGGTGCTTTCGGCGAGAAAAATATCCGCCGCGACCAATGGCTGGGGCTTGCGTAAAAGTGGTGCACCAGAACGACCGTAATCGCCAGTGAACACCAAACGCTTGCTCCGCGACCCCTCAGTGATTTCCGCTTCGACCCAGGCCGATCCAAGAATATGACCAGCGTCGTGTAACCGAAAACGCATACCGTCACAAGCTTGGAACCACTCTCCATAACGATGCGGTTTAAACCGTTTCATCGCTTCTTCAACATCCTCTTTTAAATAAAGCGGCGCGATCGGTCGCGGAATTTTGCCGACGTCCAATTCAGCTTTGTAATCAATAAAGTCGTGCACCTCACGCATCTGGCGACGCGCCAATTTGCGCTTGCGTGCATGCTCCTTCATGCGTTTCTTGGATAGATAAAGGGCGTCTCGCAGCAATATGTGGGCACAGTCACGCAACAATATGGCGCACAGGTCCTGAGTGCCATGGGTGGCGTGAATTTTGCCCTGAAAACCGCAATCAACTAGAAGCGGCAACTTACCACAATGATCAATGTGAGCGTGGGATTGGACTACCGCGTCGACGCGGTTGGGATCAAAACCAAAAGTAAGATTCAACTTGCGTGCTTCTTTACGTCGGCCTTGGAACATGCCGCAGTCCAAAAGTACGCGCTTGCCATTGGCATGGATCATGTGGCAAGAACCAGTCACACCACCTGCCGCACCATGAAAGCTTATTTCCAATTTTGTTCCCCTGCGATGAGTTGTACGTTTTTAAAATGAGTTTTGGCGACCAATGCAAGCTTAGACGGACCGTGGATGCGCAGAAATTGGCGTAACGCTTTGGGTACTGGTGAGCCACTACCCAACGGCAATGAGACTGCCCATTCGGCGGAGAGTTTTTCCATCATGATCAAAAAACTTTCACGCGCCAACACTGATGCCGCTGCCACGGCGGCATAACGTTCTGCCTTCGGGACTTCGATCACCTGAACCATCGGACAGGTCCGGCGCAACTGTTGCGTAACCGGATTGGCGGCCGAAAATCGATCAATAATGGAAACTCCGATGCCGGTTTTGCTGTAAAGTTCGCTTTGCAATTGGCTGTGCAACTTGCTCAACAAGCGGTTGACGTTTTCGCTGCACTCATAGCGTTGCTGGTTGTATTCGATTGGCTCAAGGGCAGCTTCCGCCCAATCAAAGTTTGATCGAATCCAAGGCGCTAATACGCGAATGCGTTCGTCGGACAATTCTTTGGAGTCCCCCACTCCGGCCTTGGCGATGGCCAACAATTCTGTTTCACTTAAAGCCACCGCGCTGACCACTAAACCACCAAAGCTATCCCCTTTGCCTGCTTCATCACTGCCGATCGAAGACTGATCTGCACCAGTTTCCAACAAGCCGTTGCTTTTGGCCTTGTCTTCACTGCCCTTTTTTACGATCTCCTTGGCATTGCCCAAATAACGCAATGCCCATTGTGCGGGCGCTTGGCCCTGGACGACGACCTTGCCACTGTTGTAAAAACTAATGGTGACGCCTTCTCCGCGCGCTTGAAATTTCGCATAGGCTAGTTCTTTGAATTGGTATCCGTTGCGAGTTAAAGCGTCAGCCAACTGGCTAGAACGCTTTGGATCGTAGCGAAAAACTTTGGTTAGCTGGCTCATGAGCTTGGTTGTTTCCCGCCTAAAATTTCTTCGGCTTGGCGATGGACTAGTTCGAATTGATCAAACAACTTTTTTTGGTACACGGCCATGATTTTTTCATCGCGTACCGCTTCTCGCGGCACAAAAAATGGTTCGGAAAATCCAATTACTATTTTGCAAAACGGTTTGGGCAAGACCATGCGGTCCCATGATTTAGCACGCCACGATCTGTTGCATGCATAGCCGTAGGCAGTGACTGGACGACCCAGCATCGCCGCCAAAAATAGGGCTCCGGGTGCAACACTATGGGCCGGCCCACGCGGGCCATCCGGTGTAATCACCAACGGTATCGGCTCTCGACCTGCAGCAAGCATTTCCCGCAGCGCTTGAGACCCGCCTTTGCTGGAAGACCCACGCACGGTTTTAAAGCCAAGTCGATTCATAATCGTGCTGATCATTTGGCCATCGCGATGCATGCTTACCAAGGCAACGTAACCGCGGTTGCGGTGTAACACGGTTCCGGTCGGAATGCTTTCATGCCAAACCGCCACTAAGGTGCGCTGATCCGTTTCACCCCTGGCCTCTAGATACTCACTTCGGAAGCGCGTGGTGCGCCACGTCGCCGCCAAACCTTTAAACAAAAAAGGACCAAGCGCCGCGGCTAATCGATTTAGCCAGCGCCGCTTGGTCTGTTTCCAGTTGGATGTAGTCTTAGTCACCGCCTAAGGGCGGCCTTTTAGTCCAAGGTAATGTCGTCGCCCTGGTGACCGCCGTTGTCCACCCCATCGGGGCCAACGGAGTACAGGGTAAAGCCGCCATCGATCAGCTTGTAGACGAAAGCTTGACCCCAGCCGTCGGCGTAGATGCCTTCTTCAGGGCGGTCCAAGTAGTTTTGGCCTTCGGGACCAGTTCCGGTCAGGTCGTTCAAGCTGGCTGGCAACTGCTGTTCGTTCATCCACTCGTAGAGCAGAATTCCCGTTTGCAGGCGATTCAGCTCATAGTGAGTAGCTGCAAGCGGCTCTGTCGGGCGCTCAGTGGGTTCAATCAGCGCCGTCGGCGCCTCAAATGCCACCTCTGACTCCTCTCGGGCACCCATGAAGTAAGTTGCGGCTCCAGCGCCCATTGGTATGGCATAACCGGCCAAGGCAATGAAGTCTGCAAATCCAACACTACCCTTCGCAATGGTCTTGAGTCCTTCCTTGTCCATCCAAGTCACCGTTTCCGATGGCCTCAAGTGAGCGTTGATGACATCGCCGCTAGGAATCTTGGTTAGATCCAGTTCGAATGGCAAGTTAGCGTTATCTACAAAGCTTTGTCCAAAGCCTGCAACGCCCTGCAAGAAGCCCATGCCTTGCTTGATCCCAGGGCGTGGATCGCTCCAGCGCACACTCATTGCGCCCCCAGGAACTCGACCGATGAAGCTGGCAGCTTCGGGATTTTCCAGGATGTTGTTTTCCTGTGCAACCATTCCAGAGCGAATGATCGAACGCACATTCGCCCGAGTCATGCTGAAAATCAACCAACCATCTGGGCTGATTGCTATGGAAGGTTCAATCGCCCCAAACAAGGCCGCCATTTGCTGCATCTCAGGTGGCAGCGCGTCAGTCTTGATGCGCAGGTAATAAATTGGAATGGATTCACCTGGGTTACTGCGCTGGCTCTCCCGCTTGGCGCGAATCGCGACGGGAACGTCTGGAATCGAATCCAGCGCCTTGGCAATTGCCTTAACCAACGGCGTAGCAGCATTTTGCACCGCAACTGGGTCAGTAACCTCCAACGCAGAAATCAAACCTACCGACGGAACGTTGTAGCTAAACGCGCGCGTCCCGAACCCCTTCATGGCAGCGTCCAACAAGCTGCGGTTTTCGCCACGGACCCATGAGTAGCTCACAGGCTCGGCTTCGGCCCATATCGCCAAAGGCTCTTGCATGCTTTCATGTCCCATGACCTCATCAAATCCACCCATCAGGTGATCGAAACCTTCGCCACCAGAGAAACTAGCTAAACCGAAGCTGTCAGCATTGTGTGGAATGTACTTGATCAACTCACGGTCTATAGAACTGGCACTGTAAGCCCAACCAGGCTCCTTGCCGCCAAAGTCCACAAAGGCCAATCCAAGGCTTTCACCTTTATCCCAACCAGCGGCAAAGCTGATGCCTTCGGCATTGCCTACTGCTTCTTCGGCAAGTCCGGTCACCGCCTTGGCGATGGATTCGATTTCGCCCGCAGACTGGTCGACGCCGATGCGAAGGAAATTCTTTTGCATAGCCAAACCAGCTTTAGGGCTGTAGTAGCCAGAGCAAATCATTCCTGGCTTCATTACTTGCTTGCGGCCGCGCAAGAAGCTGGCCGAATTACTCAAACTGCCATTGGATGTCACGTTTAGCTTGCCAATAAGCTGCATACGATCACCTGACATGCTCAGCGTGATTTCCGGCGCATCTGGTGGGGTAATCATGCGTAAAGACTGCTTGCCGTCCGTTTCTTCGAGGGTGGCGGCACCCTGAGCTTGTAAGGCTCCAGAAATCATGCCGAATGCCGGTGCGCCATAGCCTTCAGCGAGGTTGATCTCGAAACCGAAAAACACGCCTGGCTGATCAGGCGTTTCCCCAGCGCTGATTGAGGCTCCAAAAGAAATGGACTTGTAAGCGTCCCAGCTCATGAATTGCACCGGCATGCCCTGTTCAGCCCCCATGGACTGGAAGCTTTCCCACTGCTGCATTCCCATGCCAACCATTCCGCCGACAAAATCTTGAACTTTGGGATCATTGAAAATCCGACCCATCGCTCCATTGGCCAAACCGTCGCGCAGGCCAGGGACATCGTGGATTTCAAAATAGAAAAGCGAGTCCTCGGGAAGGAGATTCGCCAACTCAGAGGTGTCCTGAGACTGCGCCGCTAAACAGGGAGCGGCGAGCACAAAGGCCAGCAGGGTGGTTAGGTATTTCATTTAAGCAGAACGCTCGGGGAGTCCGTGGCGGGCATTTTAGGGATTCGCCTTCCATTGAGCAGCCCATCCAATGGAAGGGAGGCAGGCTATACCTACGAAAAGCAACCGGAAATGTTGCAATTCCTCTGCCTTTAAGGAAGGAATAGAGAAGGAAGCTAGTCAGAATGAACGAATGCGGCCATAATCTCGGCCTCGGTGCGCTTCCACCAACCGCGATCTCACCGCGCATTGAGGACTCCCAGTGGTTGGCTATTGCTGAAATGACTGCAAATCTCGACGAATCCCCAGGCTGGCTTCAGGCAAACAGCCGATTCATCCTCATTCTGGCCATCGTACTTCTAGGCGGCGGTGCTGTGAGTTGGTACATGCCTCGAGCCAAGGAAAAAAGCCGACGCGAGACTTGGGATCTGTACAACCAGTTCGAAAATGCATTGCAGGAGGCTGACAACAGCTCCAGCATGCTGACGGCACTGATTCCTGTTTCCGGCAACAAGAATGCCTACCCCTGGGCCTTAACCAAGGCCGCAGCTTGGGCAGCTCAGCGCCAAGACGCCGAATCTTTGCAAGCCCTCCAGGCTAAATTTTCCGAGGTCGATGCAAGTTCCGCAAAGGTAATGGTCCTCGAAAATGGTAAACCGGTCGACATGCTGACTGCACTGGCCAAGCGGATATCGGGATTAGGCCAATTAGCAGAACTGGAACCCGTTATGGTTGAACCTACAGGACCGGTGGTCGTGTTCACCTTAACTGCCTCCTCCGGAGAAACTTATGACGTTTCCTATAAACTCTTTTCCGACCATGCGCCGCTCGCTACCGCGCACCTGCTACAGAAAATAGAGGCCGGGGCATTTGAAAACGGTGTGGTTTCACCCACCCCACAGGCCGGTTTCCAACTAGAGGGCCTTGCCGCAGAAGGCGATGCGCCTTTCCAGGTTGAGCGCGTTTGGGGATGCTTTCACGCATCTGGGACCCTCTGCACCGTACTCGAGTCCGGGGGAGATCCAGGTCAACAAAGTCCTGGCAAGCTTCAATTCCTGGGCGCCGACTTGTATAGCCAAGACGGCATCACCACTGTAATCGGTAAAGTGGTCTCCGGCGAAGACGTGTTGCAAACCCTTGCAGACCTCGACCGCTCAGAAGATGCTCCAAACAAGTTTGCTGCGGAATTCAAAATTTCCGCCAAACTGGCTGAGTAAAACTAGCTGTCGAGTAATTCTTCGCTCTCGGTACGCAGATTCATGCTCTGGGCCAGGGAATCAAGCTGGTCCAGATCTTGAAACTGGATAACAATCCGGCCGCCTGCCCTGCGCCGTAGGCCGATATCTATTTTTAACCCAAGCTGGCGAGACATTTTCTCCTGAAGGTCTTGCACCCAGGCCGGCTTCATGGGCCGAGCCTGATGTTTGGCCCGAGCCCCCCCGCCACTGGCTTTTTTACACGCGGCCTCTGTGGCCCGCACCGACATGCCTTCCTCGACAATGGCGTCGTAAACATCTTTCTGGGAAGATGTACCGTTCAACCGAAGCAACGCCCTGCCGTGTCCTGCGCTAATTGTTTCACGTGAAACAGCGTCTTGAATGAACTCTGGAAGCTCCAGCAATCGAACGAGATTGGCCACGGTTGACCTTTCATAGCCCAGCCGTTCGGCGACCTCCTCCTGGGAAAGTCCATAGTTGCTAATCAATTGGCGGCAGGCCACCGCACGTTCGATGGAATCAAGGTCTTCGCGCTGGATATTTTCTATCAGAGCCAGTTCGAGGCGCTCAGCCTCGGAACGAATGGCACCGCGCACGAAAACAGGAACCTTTTTGAAGCCTGCTAGCTGCGAGGCCCGCCATCGACGTTCGCCAGCAAGAATTTCATAGCGATTCCCACCGGCAGGAGTAACTACGATTGGTTGCATCATGCCATGGCGTCGTAGGGACTCGGCCAAAGACTCTAATCCACGACTGGTATCCTGGCGGGGTTGCTGGGTATTGGCCAGCAACTGGCCTATACTTACCCACATAGGCCCGCCGGAATCAGCGGTCTCGCTGGCGTGGGAGGTTGTGAGCAAGGAGCCAAGCCCTTTTCCTAACTTTCGTGATGCTGCCATGTGGTTACCAATGATTTCTGCCACAGCCTAAAGCAAAAGGGTGGTAAAACCAAACATTTCAGGAAATGCGCAAAATTGGAATCCTCGGCGACCTCCACAGCAATCTGTCTGCTTTGGACGCTGTCGCCTCGTTGCTCGAACTGGAAGAGGTCGACGCCTTGTATTGCGTAGGCGATGTGGTGGGCTATGGGGCCCGCCCAAACGAGGTCATAGATTTTCTGATTCAAAACAACGTCAAAGCCGTTGCTGGCAACCATGATTGGGCTTTGCTGGGGCGCATTCCAGATGACTCATTCAATCCCTATGCACGGGCTGCGCTAGATTGGACGAGAAAGCGCCTGACACCCAGAGCGAAGGAATTCCTCGAAGAGTTGCCGTTAAGGATTGACCATGAATCCTTTACGCTATTTCACGGGACCTTGCCGCATCCCGAAGAGTTCAATTATCTGCAATCCTTTCCCTCTGCATTGGCAGCTTTGGCTGAGTTTGAGGCGCCAGTTGGGTTTTGCGGACATACCCACGTCCCAATGAACTTTATCCAGACCGAAGGCCGAACCGAACTGGACTGGCATTTCCTTGCTGATTGGTATTTAGAATCCAATCAACGGGCCATCGTGAATGTCGGCAGTCCGGGCCAACCTCGCGACGAAATCCCAACGGCGCCAGCATTGGTTTACAACCTACAAGAAGGTCGAGTGCAATTGCTACGCACTCCTTACAACATCGCCGCCGAGCAAAAATTAATTCGTAAAGCTGGATTGCCACATATTTTGGGCGATCGCCTGCAACACGGAATTTAAACTGGCAGTTGACCGATTAGGGGCGTAAATAGCGCAATTCATCTGGGAAGGCCTCAAATCCTGTTTCTCCCAGATTATGCTCGAAAAGTAACCCTATTTCCCGCAGAGCTTTGGGGTCACCGGTGAACTCGTAAGTTCTTTCATCAGGGTGGGTTCCAACCAATACCAGCATTTGCATCATGGATGCCGCAGAGCAAGTTTGGCCCGCTACTTTGATTTCAACCGGGGTTCCGTTTTTCTGCACGATGCCAACGATTAATGACAAAGGCCGCGCGTGCATAGTGACGTTTTCGGGCAACGTCATTACTTGAGATTGTTTGATTGCTAGAGCGTCCATCAAAGCTTCAGCCACAGGGACGCATTTACGCAAACTGGCATAAGCTATTGAGACGCCGCCATTAATGATTAATCCAAGCAGTTTCTCTTGGTTCACTAACGACTCGAACAAGCGCCTCGACTCACCGTTGCGTTCATAGATGTCGTGTCGCTCATAAAGGTGGGTAAGGGCCGTAACCATTTCAAGGAGCGCATGCACCTCACTCACGGTAGTCCGCAAGAGAGGCAAGCCTGGATGGTCGTTTTCCTCTTCGGTTCCGGCTACCCAGGTGTCATAGGTGCTGCGTAGGTTATGGACTCTAGCCTCGAAGCGCCGGGCGATGACTTCAGTGCAGTAATGTGCCATGAAATCTCTGCGCGCCTCCAAGCCATGAACCGGTTTAGCCGCTTCTGATGACCATCCTCTTGCCAGAACCAAAATACGGTTGGCGCAACGGGCGCCGTGAGGTTGAGAGGCGTTGCCATTTGCCGGGGTTCGGTCCTCGAGACGATCATTGGGCAGGTGAACTAACCCAGGCCCAGCCTTTATGGACTCCACTCGCAAGGCTCCATTTGGCCACTCTAAACCGGCCCTAACCCATTCTTTCGAAAGGCCTTGCAACACATTATAGAGTTCCTCGCCCAATGCCATTGCAGACGCCGTAACCTTTGGGCCAATATATTCTTCAGCCCATTGCCGATTTTCGTCACTATAGGAATTTAAGCTCCCATGGAGGTGCACTAGGCTGGATAATCCGTGAGAAATCCAGCGCACGCAGGCGACCACTTCGCGAACTCTGAAAAAGTTACGGTTCTTGCGTGCTCCGAAGCCGTCCAGGTAGGTTTCTACTTCGGTAGCCGACCGATAAAGGTGGACCAATTGGCGTTGCGTCCACTGTTCAGTCGTTGTTTCAAGCAAGCCATTGCAGACCCTCGCAAGCTCCTTGCCTTGTGAAGATAACTGCGGCCTAAAATCGGCTTCACTAATTATGGATTTTTGAGGACGCTTCTCAGACCACGGGGAGTACGTTGTTCCATCCACAAGGCCAATCTAACATCCCTAGCCCAGTTCTGTATTCAGCGGCCAAATCATTGAGTTTAGGGGAGTTAGCTAATTGGCCGACAAAGTAAAGGTACCTGTCCACAACCTACTGAGTCCATGGCCTCCGATAACTGCTTAGAAACCTATCTGCGAGAGATTGACCAAGTTCCTCTGCTTACCGCAAAAGAGGAGATCGCTCTTGGTCGTCGCATCCAAAAGGGCGATGCTGCCGCCCGAGAACATATGATTCGCGCGAACCTTCGATTGGTGGTCAGCGTTGCCAAACGTTTTAGGAACCGTGGGCTGACTTTGCCCGACCTCATTGCTGAGGGGAATATTGGCCTGATGAAAGCTACGGAGAAATTCGACCCCGAAGCGGGCTTTCGCTTTTCGACCTACGCCACCTGGTGGATTCAGCAAACGATTCGTCGAGGTTTGATCAACACTGTTAAAACTGTGCGCATTCCGTCTTACATGGTGGAGATCTTGACCAAGTGGGGGCGTGCGGCCACGGCGTTAGGCCAGAGCATGGGCCGGCCAGCTACCACCGATGAAATCGCCAAGCACCTTCAACTTTCATCCAAGAATCGTAAGGTCATTGAACAGACTTTGAACACCAACTCCGGCAAAGTTGAATTGGCAGAGGAGCTGCTACAAAATCTTGCAGAAGAACACTACAACGGCAACCAACACATGCTGGCCCCGGACGAAATTGTTCTGCGTTCCGACGCCCTGCAAACCGTAAGTGATATCTTGGAATTAATTGATCCAAAAGAAGCCCAGGTCCTCAAGATGCGTTATGGCATCAACCAAGCGTCACCGTCAACTTTGGAGACCATCGCCAAGAAGTTAAAGATTTCGCGGGAAAGAGTTCGCCAGATGGAGCGCACCACTTTGCGTAAACTACATGCTTACGTGGTTGATGGTGTGCCGCCCGAAGACATTTTACCGGCAGAGGCTGTAAAGCAAATTCGCAGAGAGCAAGCACCGAGTTCCACGTCCAAGCATAAAAAGGACAATGGGGACTCGTCGAAAAAAGCTCAATGAAAACGGAGTAGGGCTCTATGTGCACTTGCCGTTTTGCAAGTCCAAATGTCGTTATTGTGATTTCAATTCATACGCTTGGACTGGCCAGAGCTTGCAATCCTATGTCGACGCATTGCTCATTGAAGCCGAGCAACGAATAAAAGGCTTAAAACCGCAAACCGTTTTTTTTGGCGGGGGCACGCCGACGTTTTTGCCAGCCGATTTACTTTCTCAATTATTAGAAGAGCTAAATCGTATCTGTGGCTTTCGCGCTTCGTCATTGGAAACCACAATGGAAGCCAATCCTGAGTCGGTCAACGAAGAGCGCATACTTGCAATCCTAGCTGGCGGCGTGAATCGATTGTCCATAGGCATTCAATCTTTGCAAGCCGACGTACTGGAAGCTTACGACCGAGTTCACTCGCCCGACCAAGCACGGCAAGCATTGGCTTTGGCGCAACAACACTTCCAGAACTTCAGCGCCGATTTGATTTTTGCATTCCCAGGTCAAGATCCAGAAAGGTGGCGTCTTGATTTAGCCGAAGTCCTCAACTTTGCTCCTAACCATATTTCTTGCTACGAGCTAAGCTACGAACCCGGAACTGCTCTTACCCGGCTACGTGACGTCGGCCGATGGAATGCCGAAGACCCGGACCTTTGTGAATACCTTTTTAAACAAACTGGAGAGCAGTGTTCTGCGGCCGGTTACCAGCGCTATGAAATTTCGAATTTCTGCCAGCCCGACCACCAATGCCTGCACAACTTAGCGGCTTGGCAATCCTTTGATTTCATTGGAATTGGAGCTGGCGCGGCAAGCTCCATGGCAGGCACCCGTCGCCATAATATTGAACGGCCCGATGCTTACCAGGCCGTCATCGAGAATGGCGGCGATCCCCTCAGCCGCGAAGAGCGCCCCAATGCAGAAACTGTGCTATTCGAGCACATGCTGATGGGAATGCGTCTGACTCAACAAGGGGTCAGCCGCCAACGCGCGAAACGCCAAACCGGCTTAGACCCTTGGCAGGAATACCGGGATCAATTAGTGGATTTGGGCCAACAAGGCTTAATCCACGCCGACGGCGATCTAGATCAAATTTGCGTCACACCGCGCGGTGCTTTGCTTTTGGACCACATCCTGATGCAATTTTTGCCCAGTGCTTCGGTATAATTTTTGGCGTCCTTAGACCCAATGCCTGGCTCCCGCAAACATCCGATCGTTCGAACCTTTATCCGCGGTTTAGGCTTACTGCTGCCTTTGGCGTTGACGGTTGGGCTGCTGCTTTGGATTTGGAATCAGCTTTCGCAAAAAGTCATCGGCCATGTCAGCGACGGCGTGACCCAGGTCGTAACCTGGATGCATATAGAGCCGCTAACGGAAACCACAACTTTCGTAGTTTCGGTCGCGGTAGTGCTGATTACTATTTTGCTAATCGGTCTTTGGTTTTCCGGATTCGTCGGCCGAAGGATTTACCGCACCTTTGAGCGCGCGCTGGGGCGGATCCCGATTGTCAAAGCGATTTACCCGCACATCAAGCAGATCACCGAGTTCTTCTTTGGCGAAAACAAGCAAATTGAATTCAAAGGTGTGGTTGCTGTCGAATACCCGCGCGCCGGTCTTTATTCGATAGGCTTTTTAACTGGAAGCTCTTCGAAGACTTTAAATAATAAAACCGGTGAAGAATTGGTGACGGTTTTCATTCCGTCATCACCCATGCCGGTGACGGGCTACACTATCTTTGTAGCCAACAAAGACATCGTTAGTTTGGATCTCACCGTTGACGAAGCATTGCGCACGGTGATTTCTGGCGGCCTACTTTTACCGCAGAAAGAGCAAGCGCTCGGCAATAGTGCCAAGCAAAAAATCGAAACTGAAGAATGAAACATTTCGCCACTCGCTTGTGGGATGCGGTCGATCAAAAAGGAAATGCGGCCATGATTGGGTTAGACCCGCGGCCAGATCATTTCCCTCAACCATTTGGCATGCGCGCCCAGAACAGCATTTCTGAAGCTGCTGTGGCAATGAAGGCCTACCACCGCGAGTTGCTTGATGTGCTTGCGCCAAAAATTCCGATCGTCAAACCGCAAGCTGCTTTTTTTGAAGCCTTAGGCGTAGCCGGCTATGCAGCAATGTTGGATGCAATGGCTTACGCCAAAGAATTGGGGATCTTGGTCTTGTTAGACGCTAAACGCGGCGACATAGGTTCGACGTCAACGGCTTATGCCAAGGCCTATTTTTCTGGCGAAGCCTGCCCGGCCGCAGACGCGTTAACCATTAACCCGTATTTGGGTGAAGACGCTTGCCAACCATTTTTGGAAGTCGCGCAACAGCATCAGGCCGGTTTGTTCGTATTGGTCAAGACATCCAACCCAGGTGCTGGATTGTTTCAAGATCACGGTCAACCGCCATTGGCCGACCAAGTTGCTCTCGCGGTGCATCGATGGGGTTTACAGAACATGAACGGGTGCAGCTGGTCCTCGGTAGGTGCAGTGGTGGGAGCAACACGCCCGGCTGAATTAGCACACTTTCGCAAACTCATGCCGCATGCACCCTTGCTCTTGCCCGGCTTTGGATTCCAAGGCGGTTCCGCCGACGGCCTTCAAGCAGCATTTGATTCCAATGGCCACGGCGGTATTGTGAATTCCAGCCGTGGAATTTTGTGGGCGCACGAGCGTAAAGACTTGCAACACATTCCCAATTGGCAAGACCGAGTTGATTTTGCCGTAGATGAAATGCTGCAAGCGCTGGCTCCAGTGCAAAAGGCCGGGGTCTAAGCGCTAGGTGATATGGGCACTCTGGGTCTGAAACTTCCGGCTAGTTATGGCGGTGGAAATCTACGTCAGTTCAACCAGGTATTGTGGCTCCTGCACAACGCCGGTACCGACGCCAGAATCCAATTGACGCAGCCCGACGAGAGCGAGCCCAAATTGAACTTGTTGGACGCTAATGGACATGTTTTCGAACTGCCTTTGCCAAAAACCGCTTTTAGCTCTGAAAAAGCCCGAAATGGGCTGATCCAAGTCGCGTTAAACCGCATGGCAAGCGGTTCGGATGTAGAAACCACTTTGCGGCAGATGCTCCCTAAGGTCGGGCAAACCCAATACCAGGCCGCGACGGAATGGTGGCAAGAGCGGCTTGGGGTTTGCATCGGAAAGGCGAAGGAGTGGTTAGATCCAGAAAAAATGCCGCAGGTGGTTTGGATTAGTAACCGCCTGCAGCGTTCGGTTACGGAGCTCGGAATTGACCTCGCGGACGCGTTGCAAGGGGAGGCGGATTTAGTCGCCCGATCCGCTCAGCCGGCAGCCCGCCAAATTCCAAATATTACTTGTGAAATGGGAGCCGAGTTCAAAATTGCATTGGCAAAATTACGTGTACAGATTGAACAAGAAGCACCCTCCCTTTATGGCCATTTCACGCGCCTAAAGCGCGCCGGAAATCGCGCGCTAATGGACTTTCAAAAATCAACTGATCGCTATTACCGCAATCATAAAGGTATTCGGGAAAATCGCTTACGACTTCTCGCTCAGGCCTTGCGGCCCAATGGCAAAGCGCAGCAAGACGGGATTAGCCTGATCTACGCTATGGCCTTGTTTCACCTCAGCCCGCAGCGCTTCGTGAAACATAATGTACTGTTCCACGGGACAGGCCCACAAGACGTAATCATAGTAAATTCTGAAACTGGGATTCGGTCACCAATATCGTTATCCTGTTGATGTGCAGGTCATCTCAGTGATCAATCAAAAGGGGGGGGTTGGTAAAACCACCTCCTGTTCCAATTTGGGTGCCGCGCTGGCATTGGCGGGCTACCGAGTGCTGCTCATGGACTTAGATCCACAAGCGCACTTGTCCATTGCCTTCGACCGCATGCCAGACCCCGGCGACCCATCGGTCTACACCTTGTTAGGTGGCCATCACAGTATCGCCGACGTCGCTCAACCGACCAACGTGGATGGTCTGTACATCGCACCGACCAACTTAGACCTCACCGGCTCCGAACAGGAGTTTGCGAATGAGATCGGGCGTGAAATCTTGCTACGCGATGCGCTGCAAGATTATTCGCGCAGCAAAAATGCACCCGACATCGTCATGTTGGATTGCCCACCAGCTTTGGGGCTGCTGTCCTTGAATGCACTATGCGCATCCGATTACGTCATCATTCCGGTGCAAGCTGAGTTCTTTGCCTTACAAGGAATGGCCCAATTGCATGACGTGCTAGAACGCGTTCAACGGCGCTTAAACCCAAATTTGAAGCTGATTGGGATTTTAGTAGGAATGTATAGCAAGCAGCGAAACCTATCGCGCGAGGTCGTGCAGGAGCTGCGCAATCACTTCGGCGAAATCGTGTTTAGCCATCATGTGCGTGTCAACGTTCGACTTGCCGAAGCGCCTAGCCACGGCATGACGATTTACGAATACGACCCACGCTGTGCTGGCGCCGAGGACTTCCGCATCGTTGCCACAGAGCTTGCCAGTCGCTTGGGATTGCAATCCCGTCCTGGCGCGGATTTGGTGCCGCCAGCTAAGGCTGAAAACCACGCGATGCCGAACTTTGAATGAGCCAGCGGATTTACTTGGACGCCAATGCAGGCTTGCCAGTACGGACGGAGGTGCTGGAAGAATATCTGCGGATTGAGCGTGATTTTGGCGCCAACCCGGCTTCCTTACATCGTGCCGGACGCGGTGCCCAAGGAGTCCTGGAAAGTGCCCGCAGCCGGGTGGCCGCGTTGTTGCGGTGCGAGGATTCCGAGGTGGTTTTTACTAGCGGAGCGACTGAGGCCTGCAACTTGGCGCTGTTTGGTATCGTTCGATGCAGCGCCCAGGTGTTGGGCCGTAAGCTGCGCTTAGTCTCTAGCCTGGCAGAACATCCGGCTGTGGTGGGGCCATTGCGGTTGCTTCAATTAGAAGGACATCATGTAGACTGGCTGCACCTGGATGTATATGCAACCAACGATTTAGGCTCCTGGCCCGAAGATGCCCCAGATTTGGTAGCAATGCAATGGGCCAACAATGAGACGGGGGCGGTTCAACCACTAAGTCAAATGCTTGACCTCATTTCGAGTGATAGCGTTTGGTTTTGTGACGCGGTCCAGGGAATCGGAAAATTGGCTTGGAACGAATCTCTTTGCGAGGCCCGCGGTTTGGTAATTTCTGGCCATAAGTTCGGTGCTCCAAAAGGCATCGGCGCGTTGGTATTAAAAAACGATGTCCTGTTTGAAGCTACGATCGTGGGTGGAGGCCACCAAGGCGGACGTCGGCCGGGCACGGAAAACCCAGCACTGGCGTCGGCCTTGGCGCTGGCCTTGGAATTGGCCATGCAGGAACAGGCATTCAATCTGAAGAATTGGGACCGTTGCCGCTTGGCATTCTTGCAAGAGTTGACTCGCGCCATTCCCGATGTGCAGTTCAACCATCCACCCAAGGGCGGGTTGAATAATACGATTAGCCTGACTTTTCCCAATTTGGACGGCCGCTTACTTTTGCCCACATTGGACGCCGACGGATTGGAAGTTTCCGCTGGGTCGGCGTGCTCTTCCGGATCACCTACACCATCCACAGTGTTACTTGCCACTGGAATGACGCAACCCCTTGCGAATGCCTCAATTCGAGTCAGCCTATGTCCCAAAATGGACACTTTGGATGCTAGTTTGGCTGGGTCTCGATTGGCAACAGCAATTTCTCGGCTATACGATGTTGCAAAACGCTAATCTTTTTACCGAAAGGCTTTAAAGAAATTTACAAAAAGAAAGCGTGGGATAAGTGGGGCGGCAGGTATTCTGTAACCCTCGCAGGGAGATTACCTAAACCCTTTTCTCTCATAACCTTACAACATTCCCCACAATCAGCCTCAAGTGCCCTTGAAATCACTCTCCCCCGAGTTGACTTCCCTTTGGGATCAAGCATTGCAGCACTTGGAGTCCACTTTGGACCCGGCATCGGTCGACGCTTGGCTACGCGGAGTCAGACTCCTTGGCCTGCAAAAGGACCTCGCGGTAGTCGCCGCGCCTTCCAAATTGCACGCGGACGTCATACGACAACGCTTTCTAAAACCGGTCGCGGACTCCCTCGGAGTCCCGAGCGTAAGCATAGAAGTTCACGAGCTCGCCCCTGCCCCGCATTCTTTAGACGAATTAGTTGCGGAGATTTCTCCGCCAGCCGCATCCTCCCCTCAAAACGCGGCCCTACGTCATTCCAACGTACTCCAAAAGCATCTCAATCCGACCAGCCTCAATGGGGCCGGTTCTGATTCCACCCCCCTAGTCCTCAAACCTGATTACAACTTTGAGCAGTTCGTAGTCGGCCCGTGCAATCGATTTGCACATGCGGCTTGCCGCGGTGTCGCCGACCGACCGGCGCAAAACTTCAATCCACTTTTCCTGCATGGATCCGTCGGGCTGGGCAAAACCCACCTGATGCAAGCCGTTTGCCATCATCTGCTCGACAAAACGCCTGACCTGAAAATTGTGTTCCTCTCATGCGAGGAGTTCATCAATCACTTCATCAGCGCGCTGCAACATGGCGACGTCGAAAATTTCCGCTTCCGCTATCGCAAAGCGGACGTCTTGATCATCGACGACATTCAAATGCTGGCCAACAAAGCCCGCACTCAGGAGGAGTTTTTCCATACCTTCAATACTTTGCACAACTTGCACAAGCAGATTGTGCTGTCTAGTGATGCTCCGCCGGAGGACATCCCGCATTTGCAAGAACGGCTAGTAAGTCGCTTTAAATGGGGATTAGTAGCCGAAATCGAGCCACCATGTTTCGAAACACGGGTAGCGATTTTGCACTCCAAAGCAGAACGCATTGGATTGGTGTTGCCGGACAACGTGTCCAAGTTCATCGCCGAGAACGTGGGAAATAACGTACGTGAATTGGAAGGCAGCCTGACTCGGATTCAAGCGATGGCCACGCTGACCAACCGTCCAATCGACCTGGGTTTGGCTCACGAAATCATGGGGCCGGACTTGCGCGCGCGCAATCGTCCCATCCACATGGACCACATTTTAAAGGTGATTACGTCGCATTACGGCGTCAAGCTTGCAGAACTGCAGTCCAAGCGACGCACGCAGTCGGTGGTATTCCCACGCCAAGTAGCCATGTTCCTAGCACGTCATTTGACCAGCCTGTCATTAGAGGAGGTCGGAGGATATTTCGGCGGCAAGGACCATTCCACGGTGCTGTATTCGGTCGAAAAAATTGGTGCCAGACGGCGCGTAGATTCTGAGTTCACTGCCGTACTAGGCGAGCTTGAGCGGGCTGTGAAGACCGAATCAAATTGCCATGGATAGCTGTTTTTGTTCAAAGTTGGCCGGCAAAACGCCCAAGCCGCATCCAATAATTCGGGTGCGGCTTTTTGCTTTGCGGCTGGAAAACCTGTGGAAAACCCCGCCAAAAGCCGTGGAGCCAGCGGGGATGAAATCAACGATTTCCACAGGGATTAGAGGTCCGCAAATAGGGTGTGGAAAAGTCCCTATTTTCTCCACAGGTTGTGCGCTGTTCCTCCGCAGTCCCCGAACACCCTCTAGTAGGATTTTGGAAATTCTAAACCTTTTTCTCCAAGTGTTTTACGTCACCGAAGTAGTGGTTTATCCCCAGTCAACGGGGCCCTATACTACTACTACTAACTTAATTAATAGATCCTCTATTAGGAGGATGCACGCATGAAGTTCCTGATCGACCGCCTCGCATTCCGTGACGCCCTCCAACGGGTTGAAATGGGTATCGACCGAAAGCCCACTCGACCTGTACTCGGAGGAGTATTAATCGAGGCCAACAACGATTCCGTCGTCTTGATGACCAGTGATTTGGACATCGCCGTGCGCTATCGCATTGACCAGGTGCAGGTGGACCAAACCGGCTGGGCCGTAATTCCAGGCCGTGAATTGGTCGATGTGGTCAAGGACCTTGAGTCCGAAACCGTGACCGTTTGCCTGAAAGAAAACGATCAGTGTGAGCTGATTGCCGGTGAAGACACCTGCAATCTGGTCACGATGGAAAGCGGTTTGGATCCTGCGGCAACTCCGGAAGCCTTCCCATCGATCCCGACGTTGGACGGCCAGCCCGATCTGACGGTGGACAAACAAGCATTTCTGCTGATGGTCAGCTCGACCCGTTTTGCCACCGCCCGCGTGCAGGACAATCGCTTCGCCACCGAAGGCGTGCTGCTGGAAGCCACCGACGGTGAAATCACCTTGGTCGGCACCGACGGTCGTCGCATGGCGCGGATTCGTCGTCCGGCGCTGACCCACACTTCGGATCGGCAACGCTCCGTTTTGTTGCCCAAGGTGCTGGATCAAATTTCGCGACACGGTCAGGACGAAGGCGGCGATGAGCTGGCAATTTATTTCCTGAATAACTTGGTTGGCTTCAGGGTCGGTAACTTGGAATCCTTTGGCCGCGTTTTGGATCGTGAGTATCCCAACTACGCCAACGTCATTCCCGCCGAAGGCAAACACGTGATTCGCGCCCATCGTGAATCCTTGTCGAAGAAGCTGCGCTTAGTCAGTCACTTGACGCAAGACTCCGCTGCTGTGGTTCGGCTGCAGATCAGCGCCGATCAGATGGGAGTATTGGCTGAACATGAAGGCCGTGGGCGGGCGGAAGCGACCCTTGAAGTGGATTACGTTGGCGAGGGATTGACCGCTGCATTCAACCCGGCATTTTTGCTCGATGGACTGAAGTCTGCGCATACGGATCAGATTGAATTGCAAATGGAAGACGCCTCGCGTCCTGCCAAATTCATCCTCGGTGAAAATTTTGATTACGTCGTCATGCCGTTGAGCACGGTTGGTTAATCGCCCAGCGTGTACGCAATCGGATGAAAGCCAAACGCACACCAGCTCGAAATATGGACGCTGTTCCAATTTCGGAAATTGTTTCTCGCGTCATGCAGAAGCAAGGTTGGTCGCGTATGTCCGAGCACCGCGCAGTTTTTGAAGGCTGGCAGAATGTGGTTCCAAAAACTATCGGTCAACGTACCCGCGCAGTTTCGTTTCGCGGCGGCAAGTTGATTGTGATCGTGGAATCGGCGCCGTTGATGCAGGAGCTTTATTGTTTCCGTCAGTCTGAGTTTTTGACCTTATTGAATCAATACCTGGTGAACAACAGCGACAACGCAGTTGTGCAACGCATCGAGTTCAGGCGTTCCTGAGCAATACTGCTGTCGAAGCGCGTAACGGTTCGACATTGTGTCCATGAGTGATAAGAAGAAAAACCAAGAATACGATTCTGGCTCAATCCAATTCCTAAAGGATCTGGAAGGGGTACGGAAACGTCCTGCGATGTACATCGGTGATACTGCTTTTGCCGGCATGCACCACTTGTTGTGGGAGATCATTGATAACTCGGTTGACGAAGGTCTAGCCGGTTATTGCGATACCGTAAGCGTAACCTTGAACGATGATGGTTCGGCAACGGTGTCGGACAACGGTCGAGGTATTCCGGTTGACATGCACCCGGAAGAGAACATGCCGGCGGTTGAGCTGGTCATGACCAAGCTGCACGCTGGCGGTAAGTTTGACGGCAAGGCTTACGCCGTGTCGGGCGGTTTGCACGGCGTCGGTATTTCAGTTGTGAACGCTCTTTCCGAATGGACCGAAGTCGACGTTTTTAAGAACGGCGAAATTCACAACATCAGTTTCTCTCGCGGTCTCACGAAATCGAAACTTGAGGTTCGAGGTAAGACGGACAAAAAAGGAACGCGAGTTTCCTTCCGTCCCGACCGCCAAATCTTTTCGCATGACGGATTTGATTACGAAACCGTTAAGACTAGATTACGCGAGATGGCCTACTTAATGGGCACGTCGAATTTGCGCATCAACCTGGAAGATGCGCGCAGTGGCCAGAAGGATTCCTTTCACTATCCCGATGGTTTGACCGCATATGTGCGTGACTTAACCGAAGGCAAAGAAGCGATTACTGATATTGTTCACTTCAACAAGGAAATCGAATATCAGGGTAAAGATTACGGAGTGGAAGTTGCGTTGCGTTACACCAATGATTGGCATGAAGGTGTTTACAGCTTTGCCAACAACATTCGCACTTCGGCAGGCGGAACGCACTTATCTGGTTTCCGTTCGGCATTAACCCGCAGTTTGAACGCGTACTTGAAGCAGGCCGAATTGCTACGGAAAGGCGAGCCGCCAGCCGGTGATGATTATAAAGCTGGCTTGTTTGCCATCATTTCGATCAAAATTCCAGACCCACAGTTTGAAGGCCAGACCAAAGGCAAACTTGGTTCGCGTGAAGCTTCTTCGGTAGTCGAGACGGTTGTGAACGATTGTTTTGGCACTTACTTGGAAGAGAATCCAGCGGCGGCGAAGAACATAATTCGCAAAGCCTTGCTGGCGCGTGATGCACGTGAAGCGGCGCGCAAACAACGTGACTTAGTGCGACGTAAAGGTGCGCTGAGTTCGGGTTCCTTACCCGGCAAGTTGGCGGACTGTCAGCTCAAAGATACGGAAATAACCGAACTGTACGTAGTGGAAGGAGACTCGGCCGGTGGTTCTGCAAAGACCGGTCGCGATCGTCGCTTTCAAGCAATCTTGCCACTGAAGGGTAAGATCCTAAACGTAGAAAAAAACACGGCCAATCGAATTATGGCCAACCAAGAATTGCAGACTATGATTCAAGCTATCGGCGCGAATGTGTCGGAGGACTTTGATCTAGAAAAGGTTCGCTACGGCAAGATTATCATCATGACCGACGCCGATGTGGATGGCTCTCACATCCGCACCTTGATCTTGACCTTCCTGTTCCGCCAGATGCGACCACTGATTGAAGCTGGTCGAGTTTACGTCGCATGTCCACCGCTTTATCGATTGCAGAAAAAAGGCACCAAAGCGTACGACTACTTGCACGGCGATGAAGAACTCACCAAGAAGATTTTTGCAGCTGGTTTAAGTGGTGCCAAGATTCGTTACCGTCATCGTGTAAGTAATGAAGTGACCGAATTGGAAGGTTTTGGCTTGAATGAGTTGACCGACAAGTTGATGCTGATGCAGCGTACTTTGGCAGCATTCCGTGGTGATCGCCGCGGTATTCAAGCTGCTGACTATGTGGCTTCGTTCGACGGGGATCGTGGCTTGCCTTCCTTTATGATTTCTGAAGTTGGCGTCGAAAGGAATGTCAATCATTTCTTCTGGAGCCAAGCAGATCGCGACGCTTTTGCCGCAGAAATTCCTGCCGATCGTTTGTGGACGGGCCCAGATTCCGTTTGCCCGCGTGAGTCCGCAACCTACCTAGCATTCAAGTTCCGCGATCGCGACGACATCCAAGCCGCAATCGAAGATGTCATTGTTGACGGCTTGCCGGTTAACGATCCGATGCCCGGCGGTGGTGCTTTAGTTGAATGTGGCAAGTTTTCCAAAGCTGTGCCTGACATTGTCCACTTGATTTCCGCTTTGCGTGAGGCCGGTCAATCGCAAGTAGAAGTTCAGCGCTATAAAGGCTTGGGTGAAATGAACCCAGATCAACTTTGGGAGTCGACGATGGATCCTGAAACGCGTCTGCTCAAGCGCATCGTGCTCGACGACGCAGTGGCTGCCGACCAAATGTTCTCGATGCTAATGGGCGACGAAACCGAACCGCGTCGACTTTACATCGAAGAGCACGCGCACGAAATCCAAGAATTAGATATCTAAACCGGCTCAAACAAAGGCTTGGTAGTTAGACCACACAACTACCAAGTCATCGTATATGGCGATGCCAATGCTTCGGCGGTGTTCTCGCGCAGTGGCCAGTTTCGACGCGTGGATTCGCGCAACTCTGGGAAGTCAAATAAGCGAATATTTTTACCCTCGATGCTGCGAATGGTACCCATTGAGTATTTTACAAAATGGTCGCCGTCGTACTTAGGGAAGTGGCTTGGGTATTCAGCCGCGATGTAACTTCCGAAGTTCGCACCATTGTTGCGTAAAGTTTTGCCAATGGCGCGCGCGCGCAATGGCGTAATTAATTCGCGATGCAAATTTGACCCTGCAGGATCCAAACCAGCGGCGTGCATGACTTCATCAAAAGCCAAAGTTTTTTCACCTCGAGCCTTAGCGTCACGGCACATTTGGAAGAACTTCTGCAATCCTTTGCGTTCAATAATGCGATAAACCAACACAGTGCCCATGCGTTGCAAGCCGGCGCGGACGTCGGAAAATTCGGCAATGCTAGGTTGCGAAAGATAGAAGCGTAAATCTTCGACAGTCCACGCCGGAATTGGCGACGTACCTTTTTCACCCAACCAACGCATTTTGATAGACCCGTCTTCAAGGCGCACCGAATTATTGAAAAACATGCCCGTTTGGTTATGGCCGAACATCGCGGCCGCACCCATATAGACCTGCAATTCACGCACTGGCGCT
>JACKQG010001851.1_pt1 | contig 28610 bp, 15 predicted proteins | sample 8237621 | NCBI WGS metagenome assembly JACKQG01 (sample SAMN15677084, study PRJNA649215) | marine metagenome | biome: marine; feature: Black Sea; material: saline water; isolation source: suspended particulate matter (SPM) from the Black Sea western gyre | collected 2013-06-09/2013-06-10 | depth... | reverse complement strand
TTGGTCAGGCTCAGCTTGTTTATTATCTGGAATAACATCTAACAAACAATTCTTATCTTCATCTGAAAAAGGCAAATCTAATGAATGATGTCTTCTTGAAATTCGAACCGCATCCGTTACTTCATGAGGCCTCATGTCTAACTGCTTTGCTAATTCATCCTCTCTTGGAGGCCTTTCAAATTCTTGCTCTAATCGAGCCGATACTTTATTAATTTTACTAATTGTACCCACACGATTTAATGGTAAACGAACAATTCGTGAATGTTCTGCAAGTGCCTGTAAAATTGATTGACGAATCCACCACACTGCATAAGAAATAAATTTAAATCCCCTTGTTTCATCAAATCGTTCAGCAGCTTTAATTAAACCAAGGTTTCCTTCATTAATTAAATCAGTTAGAGGTAATCCTTGCCCCTGGTAATCTTTAGCTACACTAACTACAAATCTTAAATTTGCTTCGGTTAATTCAGTTAGAGCTCTTCGACTACCTTTCTTAACTGCAATAGCTAATTCAACTTCTTTAATTGGGTCAAGAGGTTCAAACTTTCCAATTTCTTGTAAATATTTACTCAGGGAACGATTTGCATCATTTCCAATTTTTTGTATTTTAGCCTGTTTCTTCTTTTTGGTAGCCTTCTTTTTAACTACCTTTACTTTCTTTTCTGAAGCTTCAGCTTTTACATCTTCATTTTTCTTAGTTGCCATAAATCTCGTTAATTATTAGTGAATGCAGAGCATTTAATTTATTAAATTATTTACTTGAGTACCAAGCATTAACTATAATAATAAAATCTTCAATTGAACACTCTTCGGGACGGCGCTTACTATATTTATTTAATATCGGTTCAACAAGGTAATCTTTAATCGTATTTTTTAATACTTTACGCCTAGACGAGAATGCTAACTTGACAATTTTTTGAAATGATTTAATAAATTCAAGCGAATAATTATTTTGAGGATTTCGGGTGATAGAAATAATTGCAGATTCAACTTCAGGCTGGGGAATAAATACATTTGGAGATACCTTAAATTCAAATTTTACTTTACCAAACAACCCTGCCATTACTGTTAATCGTCCATAACTTTTATTTTTTGGTTGAGAAGTTAATCGTAGTGCAACTTCTTTTTGAACCATAAAAATACATTTTTCCCAATTATTCCATTCCAGGATTTTAAATAAAATCGGTGTTGTAATGTAATAGGGTAAGTTCCCAATACATTTTACTTTTTCACCTAATTCATCTAAATTAAAATCCCTGAAATCCATTTGAATAATTTGAGTATTCGGTAAATTAATTTGATTTAATTCATCCACTAATAAGGGATCTATTTCAATTGCTGTTAATTTTTTTACTTGAGGTGAAATAATTTTAGTTAATGCACCATACCCTGGACCAATTTCTAATACATTATCTATTGAAGATAATTCAAGTAAATCAACAATTTTATGTTGAATATTTTTATCTTTTAGAAAATTTTGTCCCCATTTCTTACGAATTGGATGTATCATTTAATCTGAAGGTAAATTAAAAAAATCTCTCGTTGTTTCGATTGTCCTTAAAGCAACAGATTGTGGATCAATATTTTTTAATTCTGCAATTGTGTTCACAATATTACCAACAAATGCAGGCTCATTTCGTTTCCCTCTATGTGGCTTAGGTGAAAGGTAGGGAGAATCGGTTTCGATCATTATTTTATTAATATCAATTTTCTCAATTACATCATGTAAGCTTTTTACAAATGTAACCATTCCAGTAAATGAAACATGAAGGCCAATATCTATTAATTTATTTGCAAATTCAATATCACTTGCAAAACAATGTACAACTCCATTATGTAACTTTGCTAATTGAATAATATTAAATAAGTCTGCATCTGATTCTCTATTATGTATTACAGCTGGAAGATTTAATTCTTTTGCTAACTCAAGTTGCTCTCTAAAAACAATTTTCTGTATTTTTTTATCAGAAAAATCATAAAAATAATCCAATCCCATTTCACCAATAGCTACTACTTTTTCATGTGTTGAAAATTCTTCTAAAATTTGAATATATTTTTTATCTGGTTTATCTGAGTCATGAGGATGAATTCCACAGGTCGCAAATACATTTGAATATTTATCCGCAATTTCAATTGCTCTTTCCGAGGATTTTATATCCGTGCCAATGCAAATCATCTGTACAACTCCTGCATCTGAAGCTCGACCAATTACATCAGCTAAATCAATTTCAAATTGCTTATCATTTATATGACAATGACTATCAATTAATTGCATTACACTTCAATTCTTGGAAACGGAGATTTGCCATCACCTAAAGGAGTATTTTCTTTTATTAAATCAACATCAAATATATTTTTAGGACATTTTTGTCCAAGCATAGAAAGCACCGAATCTATTTTACTTGGCATAATAGGATGTAATAAAAGTGCTGTTTTGAAAAGTACATTCACAGAAGTAAATAGACAAGTGGCTGAAGGACTTCCATCCTCTTTACTTTCTTTAATTTGCTTCCAGGGAGCACGAAGCTCCAGATATTTATTCAAACTCCTAAATACATTCATAATAAGTTCAATTGCATCATGAATTTTTAATTCTAAAATAGCACTTTTTACTTTTTCAGAAGTTTCATTTGTTAATTTAAGAATATCTTCTTCAGCATTTCCCAACACACCCGGAATTGGCACTTTTGCATCAAAGTTCTTACGAATTAATATAGTCACTCTATTTACTAAATTTCCAAAATCATTTGCTAGATCAGAATTATATCTACTCATAAAAGACGAAAAACTATAAGATGCATCTTGCCCTAAAACCATATCTCTCATTAAAAAATATCTCAATGGCCCTACACCGTATTTATCAGCTAATTCTAAAGGCCGAATAACATTCCCAAGTGACTTAGACATTTTCTCGTCTTCCATTAACCACCAACCATGGGCAAAAATAGATTTTGGTAATTCAATTTCCATTGCCATTAACATTGTAATCCAATAAACTGAATGTGTTGTTAAAATATCTTTTCCAATTAAATGATAAGATGCCGGCCACCATTTATTAAACTTTTCATCATCGGCACTATATCCAATTGCAGTAATATAATTTAATAATGCATCAAACCATACATAAGTAACATATTCTGCATCGAATGGAATTTCAACCCCCCATTCTAAACGGGATTTTGGCCGACTAATACATAAATCATTTAAAGGTTGCTTTAAAAATCCCAAAACTTCATTTGCTCGTTTTTTTGGTAAAATAAAATCGGGGTTATTTTGAATATGTTCGATTAATTTTGATTGATATTTGGACATTTTAAAGAAATAGTTTTTTTCTTTAATTTTTTTTATTTCTCTAAAGTTTCCTTCTTCCGCTTCTTTTTCAGTAATAAACCTCTCTTCTGAAACAGAATATAACCCTTCGTATTCGGCTAAATAAATTTCGTCTTTTTCCCATAATGCATTTAAAACCTCCTTAACCTTATCCGTGTGTCTTTTTTCAGTGGTACGAATAAAATCATCATTACTTATATGAAGTTTTTCCCAAATATTTTTAAAACGAATAACGAATTCATCTACATGAGATTTTGGATCTACATTTCTTTTTTCTGACGCTTGTTGAACTTTTTGACCATGTTCATCTGTACCCGTTAAAAAATAAACATCATCACCAAATGACCTATGATATCGAGCTAATACATCAGCAAGAATAGTAGTATAAGCATGCCCAATATGGGGTTCATCATTTACATAGTAAAGAGGTGTTGTAATATAAAATTTTGACATTGAGTAAATTAGTTAATTATTAATATTTCCAAGAAGGGTAAATTTACTCTTTCTTTTTGCCTGAGACCAATTTGGATTTATAAAATTTGAAAAAAAATTATTCTATTCACCTAATATAATACCGACAATTGTAATAATATCAGCAACATCAATATTTCCATTTTGATTTGCATCCGCACCAGTTTCAAGCCATTCATCCGTAAACCCACCAACAATAATATTGACTAATATTATAACATCGGTTACATTAATAATTGAATCATAATTCAAATCTCCTAAAACCAATGGGGTTTCCAGAACATTTAAAATAAAATTAGACTCTACACTATAATTTGAGCTATTCGAGTAATTTGAATTTATTGTAAGTGTAAATTCGACTTCTCCAGGGGTTACATTATTTTCAAACTGAATTAAAAATGGATCTGCATAATTTATATCTACACCACCAGATGAAATTTGAGAAATAAATGATGTTGAATTTTCAAAAGTAATATTGGGGTAAATTGTAGAGATTTCAATATTAATATCTTGAGCATCTCCCCAGTCATCTTCATTCCAAATAATAACACCTAATTGGGCTAATTCTCCTTGATGAATTAAATTATCATCACCTTCTAACATGAATAAATCAACATCTACAAAAGTTAATTTAGGCAATAATGGAGTGGTAAGTGCATTATACACATCAACTCTACCTTTCCCTAATCTGCCTGTTAAATATGATGCAGGATTTAAATCATAAATAATTGGGTCTGCGGTTTCTATTATCATCAATTCTAATTGTTCATTTTTCCAAGATGGATTATATGCTTTTAATAGTCCAATACTACTTGCAACAATCGGGCTTGCCATTGAAGAACCCATCCAATTTATATACCCTGTACCAATTTTTGTACTCCGAATACTTTCTCCTGGTGAAGAAATATCAATTGTTTCATGATATGTCGCCCAATTATTCCATGAATCACTCATTCCAAGTGGAGCAACCGCAATTACATGGTTAAAACTTGAAGGGTAATGTGCTGTATACTCCTCACCCCATCCATCTTCTACACCATTACCACCAGCGGCGACAACAACTGAATTGTAATTTTCATAAGCAATATTAATTACAGCCTGACCAGAAGTTGAAAATTGAGTACTTCCCCAGCTACAATTTATTATAGTACCTCCAACGGAATAAAAACCCGCTTTTGCTGCATATAAAATTCCATCATAACCATCTGTAATATATATATCTGGATTATTTTCTTCTTCAGATGCTTTAACTGACATAATTTTACAATTAAATCCTACAGAGGAAACACCTGTAATATTGTCTGTTGTTGCATTTAACAATCCCGCAACATGAGTTCCATGTGCCCATGTTCCACCAGTAGAAACACCTGGCTTTGGAGTTGGATTATTATCGGGTAATCCTGTAACACCTGAAACATCCCAGCCAATCAAATCATCAATAAATCCATTCCCATCATCATCAATATTATTATCATCACCCGGATCTAGAATCCAAGTATTCCCCTCTTGGACAATTGTAACCCCATTTCCATTTGCATCTTCACCTAAATTATTCCATATACTATTTCGCAAATCAGGGTGGTCCCAATCAACTCCAGTGTCTACAGAAGCTAATAATACGGAAGGATCTCCTGGAGAAACTCCTAATTCAGGATACCATAAATCCCATGCTTCATCTGCTCTAACTTGAGGTAAAAACCATTGCTGGTTATATTGCTGATCATTGGGAGTATAATATGGCTTATTTATTGCCTCAGGTTCTACATATAATATTTCAAATAATTGATCTAAACGATTTATCAAATTTGAAATTTCACCTGAATATTCTTTTATTCTATATATTTTATCCAAACAAATTTCTTGAATACATTCATCCTTTTGAGCAGATTTTAACCATGGTTCAATATTTTTAACATTATACTCATCGAATATTTCCTGAAGAGCAATATTTGAATTTTGAATCAATTTATACTGATTGGAAAACTTTAAAGAGTTATCAGATTTATGAAAAGCGAATAAAATATGTTGAACGTTATTTGAGAAAAGAAACCCAAAGATGACAGGTATTATTAAAAGTCTATTTATTTTCATAACTTAAATTACATTTTTTATTAAATGTATTTCTGAATTAAAATGTAATTATTTGAAATAGCGAATTAATTAATAAAATATTTATTTTTATTTTCCATCATAAATTTATAAGCAGAATCATAATTATTTTCAATTACGCCATCCAAAATAGCTTCTTCTATGGATGATTTAATTTTGCCAATTACTTTTCCTTCCATTAAATTAAAAATTTCCATAATTTCATTTCCTCTAATAGGAGATTGAAATGCTTTCATTTCATCACGCGTCTTTACATCTAACATTAATTCTTCAACTTTTTCAAAATTCCCCATATATTTTTTTACTTTATGAGGATTTTTTGAAGTAATATCTGCTCTACATAAAACCATTAAATCTTCAATAAATTCGCCAGCTTCAAACATAACTCTTCGTACTGCACTATCAGAAATATTACTTTTAGCAAGTGCAATTGGGCGTAGGTGCAATTTTGTAAGTAACATTAAATAATCACGAAGATCATTTGATAACTTCATTCTTTTAGCTACTTTTTTTAACATCCGTCTGCCAATTTCTTCATGACCATGAAAAGTCCAACCTTTATCAGGGTAAAACCTCTTTGTTCTTGGCTTTGCAATATCATGTACCAACGCCGCAAAACGAATATTTAATTTATCAGACAATTTAGCTGAATTGTCAACAACTTGGAGTGTGTGGATAAATACATCTTTATGGCCTTTTCCTTCAATAATTTCAACACCTGGCATAATATCAATTTCAGGAAAAACATATTTTAATAATCCAACTTCTTTTAATTTATAAAACCCAATACTTGGAATATTTGACTTTAATATTTTTATTATCTCTTCGGTTATGCGTTCTTTTGATATTATCTCAATTCGATGTGCTTGATTTTGCATACTTTTTAATGTTTCATCTGATATATCAAATTCTAATTGAGCTGAAAATCGACATGCACGCATCATTCGTAATGGATCATCACTAAATGTTTTATCAGGGTCTAATGGTGTAATTATTTTTTTTGCACTTAAATCTTTTATTCCATTAAATGGATCATAAAGTTTTCCAAAATCTGAGCTCCATAAGGAAGAGGCCATTGCATTTATTGTAAAATCTCGACGAGACATATCTTCTTCTACTGTTGCAAAAGATACATTCGGTTTTCTAGAATCTGATTTATATTCTTCTTTTCGTGAGCCAGCAATCTCAATTTCTACTTCTCCACATGGAATTAGTGCAGTATTAAATTGCCCATATTCAATCACTTTACCTAATTTTAATTTTTTAGATAATTTTATCGCATACTCAATTGCATCACCTTCAACCATAATATCAATATCCTGGTTGATTTTACGCCCTAAAAATAAATCACGAATATATCCTCCGACTACAAATGTAGGGATATTTTCTTTTTCACCAAGATTTCCGGCACTTTTTAATATTTTATAATGTGAAGGGTTTTGTTTTAGTAATTCAGAAATATTACTCATAAATAATTTAGCGATTCACCTTTTTAAAAATTTTGCAGAGCATTAAATTTAAGAAATTTAATATTTTTATTTTCATGTGTTGTTGCACATCTAAAAAAAAGTTTAATATATAAGTAGGAATTATTCCTACTTATGAGATTTTCACATCAACGAGAAATAATATTAGAAATTTTAAAAGAAGCAAGAGACCATCCAACAGCGGATATTGTTTTAAATCGTGCTCGTAAAAAAATACCTAATATCAGCTTTGGGACTGTATATAGAAATCTAAATCAACTAGAAGAATCGAATTTAATTACAAGTTATAATTTTGATGGAGCACATCATTATGATGGGAATTTAAGCCCACATCATCATTTTTATTGTAATAAATGTTCAACAATTATTGATTTACCAATTGATGATCCTATTATTTCTCATGAATTAATTCAAAAATTTGATTTGTCTGTAGAGGGAATTGAGTTATCCCTCTATGGGCATTGTTCTAATTGTAAATAAAAAAAGGAGAATAACCTTAATGTTAGTAACTAAACCAGCTCCTGATTTCAAAGCACAAGCAGTAATGCCTGATAATAGCTTTAAGGAGATCAGTTTATCAGATTATAAAGGGAAAAAAGTAGTATTATTCTTTTATCCATTGGATTTCACATTTGTTTGACCAACTGAATTACTTGCATTCGAACACCGTTTAGGTGAATTTGAATCGCGAAACACCCAAGTTTTGGGTTGTTCAGTTGACTCACATTTTAGCCATTTAATTTGGAAAGAAATGGATGTAAATAAAGGTGGAATTGGAAATATTCAATATCCATTAATTGCAGATTTGGATAAATCTATTGCACGAAACTATGATGTATTAGTTGGTGCAGAACCAGCATCAGTGCTAACTGAATCTGGTGACGAGATAGAAACCACCGTAGGCGGAGGCGTTGCACTTCGTGGGTCATTCTTAATTGATGAAGATGGAGTTATCCGCCATGCAATTCTAAATGATATTCCATTAGGTAGAAATGTTGATGAAATGCTTAGAATGATTGATGCTGTTGATCATAATAAAAAATATGGAGAAGTTTGTCCTGCAGGTTGGAATAAAGAAAAACCAGCAATGAAGGCAAGTTTAGATGGTATGAAAGATTATTTACAGGCTGAAGCTGAAAACCTGTAAAATTATATAGGGAGGATTCATTTCCTCCCTTTTTATTAAAACAAAATAAGGAGAGTAAATTATGGAATTAATTCATCCAATTTTTAAATGGTTACATGTAATAGCAGGTGTTATGTGGATAGGGTTATTATATTTTTTTAATTTTATAAATGGTTCTTTTGCAGGAACTATGGATAAAGAAACTAAACAAAAGGTAATGCCTGAATTATTACCACGAACATTATTTTGGTTTCGATGGGGTGCAGCATGGACATGGGTAACAGGTCTAATATTATTATATGTTATTTACTGGGCTGGAAGCTTATCAATGGGCATGACTGGTGATGAAGGTAGTATGATGGCCGATTCTGAAGGTACAATAAATATGTGGACTCACATCATGATTTCATTTACATTTTTAGCGGTATTTTTATATGATTTTCTATACAAAAGTCCACTTGCTAAAAATTTAAGACTAATCACCATAATTACATTTTTCTTAATTGCAGGAGTTGAATATCTTATGATTCATTGTGGGCAATTTGGGTTTAGGGCTGTTAATATTCATATTGGTGCAATGTTTGGAACAATAATGGCTTTTAATGTTTGGTTTAGAATTTGGCCCGCACAGCAAAAAATTATTACTGCAATTAAAAATGGTGATACACCTGATGGAACCTTAGTTGCATTAGCTGGGCAACGATCAAAACATAATACATATTTATCAGTACCATTAATTTGGACAATGATAAACGAACACACCGCAGTATTAAGTGGAAAGATATTTGATATAAATGGCCTTGTATTATTAGTAATAATAGCTATTGGCTGGCATATTGTATTTCAGTTTTATAAAATTGGAAGTAAAGTTAAAGGATTTTAATTTTTCAAATTACATCTAATAAAAAGGGTAGATAAATTCTACCCTTTTTATTTTAAATAATATTTATTTTTCATACTTAGCACTTTGTCTTAAAATATAAAGGATTATAAATTTAATAATCTGCTTAAAGATATTAAGCAGTCATTTACGGAGGATTAGCTCTAATTGGTAAGACAGCAGTCTTGAAAACTGCCGGGTTCACGCCCTTGGGGGTTCGAGTCCCTCATCCTCCGCAGAATTGGAGAGTTCGCATAACGGTATTGCAGCAGATTGCTAATCTGCCGGGGCATTAGCCCTGTGGAGGTTCAAATCCTCTACTCTCCGCAAAAGCCACTTTAAAGCCCTTGATTTTCAAGGGCTTTTTATTTCCATACCAATTTTATAACTATAATTAAAAATAAAATTTCCTTTGATATAAATCACATCTAATTCAAAAGTTATTAAAAAAATATCTACTTATCAATTTAATCAATTAAACTAATCCTAAAATTCTATTATATTTATGGTTCAAATTGTCTATGTTTTTTAACAATTTGGAGAGATATAAAGTTTTTAATTAAATAACAATATGTAGGAGGATACATGAAATTAATGAAATATTTATTACTAATGTTTGTAGTGCAACAGTTTGGATTTGCTGATGTTCATTTAACATTAAGTAATTATAACGAAACAACAAGCACTGTAGATGTGAATTATACATCCGATGACGATATCGGTGGTATTCAATTTGATATAACAGGTGCGGATATTGCAAGTGCATCTGGTGGAGATGCTTCTGAAAATGGATTTGTAATTAGTACAAGTACATCAACCGCTTTAGGATTTAGTTTTAGTGGTGCAGTAATTCCAGCAGGATCAGGAGTAATGTTATCATTAGAATTAACAAATATTGTAGGTCCACAATTATGTCTGGATGCTCCAGTTATGGCTGCTGGTGGCGGTGGCACATTAGCAACAACATTGGGTGATTGTTTAGCATTAGTTGATATCCCTGGATGTATGGATAATACTGCTTGTAATTATGATGACACTGCAACCGTAGATGATGGTTCTTGTACATTCCCTGATGCTGGTTTCGATTGTGATGGTAATTGTACAGCAGGATTAGATGAATGTGGAGTTTGTGGAGGTGACAATACTTCTTGTTCTGCACAAATGCCAATCTCATTTGATGTTGAAGCAGATATTTCAGGTTTCCAATTTAATGTAACAGGTGTTTCTATTACTGGAGCAAGTGGTGGTTCTGCTTCTGATAATAATTTTACAGTTAGCACAAGTGCGACAACTGTTCTTGGATTTAGTTTTAGTGGTGATGTAATTCCTGCTGGGGCAGGAACATTAACTGTTTTAGATATTGTTGGTAATCTTGCTGATGCTTGTATCGATGAATCATCTTTAACTATTTCAGGTGCAGGTGGTTCAGTTTTACCAGCGTGGGTTACTGATTGCTCTACAATTTCATATTGTGCAGATGCAGATAGTGATGGTGTTTGCGATAGTGTTGATGATTGTGTTGGTGAAGATTTAGGCTGTGGATGTAATCAACCTGCTCCTTCTGGATGTGATGAAGCATGTGGATCAACTGCAGTAGTAGATGAATGTGGTGAATGTGGCGGAACTGGAGTCATTGGGGTTGATTGCTTTGATGGATATAATGTTTATTTTGGTGCAGTTGATGAAGCCAATGGAACTGCAGAAGTTTGGTATTCAGCACAAGCCGAAATCGCTGGTGCACAATTTAATATTTCAGGTGCAACATTAACAGGTGCTTCAGGTGGTGTTTCTGCTGATGCAGGTTGGACAGTAAGTACATCTGCTTCAACATGGTTAGGTTTCTCATTTAATGGTGTAACAATACCTGCAGGAATTCAATTATTATCAACTTTAACTTTTGAAGCAGGAAATGCTGGTAATCTATGTATTGAAAATATTGCATTATCTGGAGTAGGTGGTGAAAATTTAGATGCTACAGCAGGTGATTGCGTTACCTTAGTTGGAGCTGATTGTGCTGGAGTTATTGGTGGTGATGCAGTTATAGATGAATGTGGTGAATGTAACGGTGGTGGTGCGTCTTTTGAATGTTGGAATTCTGATTTAGCTTGTAGTGAAAATGATTGTGCTGAATTTGGAATTTACTTTGAAAATTTTGATGGTTCAAATGGTACAGCAGATGTTATGTATATTTCATCCGCTGATATTGGTGGAGCTCAATTTAATGTAACTGGTATTTCATTGACAGGTGCAGCAGGTGGCGAAGCACAAACGGCAAATTGGACAGTAAGTACGTCAGCAACAACTTGGTTGGGATTTTCATTTAGTGGAGCTACTTTACCAGCAGGTAATCATTTATTATCTTCAGTTACTTTTGACCCAATAGAAAGTGGGTTTGCGTGTTTAGAAGGTGGTGTTTTATCTGATGATACAGGTACTGATTTAGGTGTAACACATGGGCCATGTGTTGAAGCGGTCGTTAATGATAATGTGACATTCTCGTTTGGTGCATTAAATCAAAATGGTGCAACAGCAACTCTTGAATTAAATTATGACTCAAATGTGGATGTAGGTGGATTACAATTTGATTTTTCTGGTGCAAGTGTACCAAATTCAAGTGGTGGTGCTATTGGTGAAACAGATTGGACTATATCAACAAGTGCAACAACTTGGATTGGATTCTCATTTACAGGTGCAACAATACCATCTGGGTCAGGAACTGCAACTGTTTTAGATTTAGAAATCCCTGAAGGTTCAACAGAATTTTGTACTGATGCGTTTGTAGCGACAGATGCGAGTGGTAATGAAATTGGTTCAGTTTCCGCAGGTTGTATCGCGGTAGAAGAAGTTCTACCTTATAATGGATTTGCTAATTTTTCATTCGGTAATACAACTCGTTATGGTGCTGACGCAAGTATTGAATTAAAATATAATTCAGATGTTGCAATTGGTGGCTTACAATTTAATTTTTCAGGTGCAAGTGTAACTGGTTCAAATGGTGGTGCTGTTGGAAATACAGACTGGACAGTTACTACAAGTGCAACTACATGGATTGGTTTCTCTTTCTCTGGAGAATCACTACCTGCAGGTTTTGATGTTGTAACTGTTCTTGAAGTTTCAATTCCAGATGGTGCAACAGAATTTTGTACTGATGGATTTGTAGCTACAGATGCGAGTGGGAACCAAATAGGTTCTGCATCTGCAGACTGTGTTACTGTTTTACAATCTGGATGTACAGATGCAGGAGCAGAAAACTATGATGCTACTGCAGGTGATGATGATGGATCATGTACATTTCCTCCAATTGATATTGAAGAACCTGCAGAATTGACATCTTATGATAGTAGCATTGATGTTGATGTGCCAGAAGTAATATTAACAGATGTCACTGTTGATGTTGATATTCCTGCAGGAGCATTAGATGTACCTGAAGGAACTGAAGTTACTCTAGAAGCGTCCGAAGTTTCAGAAGGTGAATTACAAGAAATTGTAAATAGTTCATCATCAGGTGATTCAGGAGTTGAAGTATTTGCAGGTCTTTCATTTGAAGCAACTGATGAAAATGGTAATCCAATTGAATTGACTGAAGGTGCAACTTTAGATGTAACATTATCATTTACACCAGATAGAAACGAATATGATTTAGGTTATATTACAGAAGATGGTGAAATTGTTGCTTTAGGTGCAAATTGTATAGATAATGGAGATGGTACTTGGACATGTGCAGGTGATGGACCTGGATTTGGTTCATATATTGTATATTCATTCGATCCAGTAGCTACAGTTTCAGGGTGTACTTTAATGGCTGCATGTAACTACAATGCAGATGCAACAATAAATGATGGTTCATGTACTTGGCCTACAGGTGGTTATGATTGTGCTGGTAACTGTTCAGCGGGTATTGATTGTGCTGGCGAATGTGGTGGTACGTCTGTAAATGATGAATGTGGTGTTTGTAATGGTACAGGTGCCGCTCAATATTATGAATGCGATGGAACATGTACAACAGATACAGATGGTGATGCTGTTTGTGATGAATTAGAAATTGCAGGTTGTACTGATGATACTGCATCAAACTATAATGCTGAAGCCACGGATGATGATGGGACATGCTCATTTGGATTCCAATTTACTCATAATTTAGATTTTGGTAATAATCTTGTTAGTTTTCCTGGTACATTGGAAAATGATAGCTCTCAAGACTTATTAGAGGGTTTAATGGCGGATGGACCAAGTGTTGTATTTTTACTCGGCCAAGGTGTTGGATTATTTAATACAGCAGACGGTTGGTCTGGTAACTTAAATAATGTTTTCCAAACATCTGGATATTGGTTAAATGTATCAGGTGGAACTTCTTGGACGATTGATTTTACCTCTGCCTTAGCACCATGTACTGCTTATGATATTAGTTTTGGTAATAATTTATTATCATATAGATGGGGTGAAGATAATGCAGGTACAATGGAAGCTCTTGGTGGAGAAGCATTTGCATCTGAAAACTTTAATTTCATTCTGGGTCAGGGTGTTGGATTATTTAATACAGCAGATGGTTGGTCTGGTAACTTAAACAACCTTATTCAAGGTAAAGGTTATTGGTTAAATATTGCTAATGGCTCACTTGATTTCACTTGGGGGTTTGATGCATGTGCGGATGGTGCAACTCCAACCTCAACTTCAATTTCAGGTTTAGAAAAACAATTACCTGAAGAATTTCAATTTGTTCAATCTACAGAACAAGCATTTTATTTAGTTAAAGATATCAACATTGATGGTGTTCAACCAACAAATGACGATATTGTTTTAGCTTATAATAATGATATTTTAGTGGGTTCAGCAATATGGGATGGTAAATATACAGCTATTCCAGTAATGGGTAGAGATATAAGTACTCAAACTGAAGGATTCTGTGAAGTTGGTGACCAAGTAGATTTCAAATTATATTCATCACAAAATGATGAAATAATTGATCTTGTAGGTCCAGCGGATTCATGGAATAGTTTACTTGTAACTCATGTTGAAAAATTATCTGGTAGTGCAGTAATTGATTTACCAAATACATTAACAATTAATCCTGCATTTCCAAATCCATTCAATCCAGAAACAACCATATCTTATGGTATTCCATCTGATGGAAATGTTTCTGTGAGTATTTTTGATGTAAATGGTCGATTAATTGAAAACCTAATTAATGGATTTTCAGTTGCTGGTAATTATTCGATTAATTGGAATGCAAGTGCTCAACCAAGTGGTATGTATTTCTTAAAAGTACAATTTGGTAATGAGATTAAATCTGAAAAAATAATGTTAGTTAAATAATTTACTAACTTCATTTTATAAACAAAAAAGCCTCAGTTTTCTGAGGCTTTTTTGTTTCTGATATTAAAATTAAGAATTAATATGTATCTATGCTATCAGCATTTTCAATTTTAAAACTTAAAAATAGTTTTGAAACACAAACGAAAATATGATATCTTTTTTAAATCATAATCGATAATCTAATCAATATTTTTAATTGATAACTTTTTATAATATAAAAATGAAAAATATCCAATTAATCCTCCAAATAGCGAATCGATTAAATAATGTTGTTTAGTTAAAAATGTAGCAAAAAAGATTAATAAAATTAATAAATACATAGATTTTTGAAATTGTATTTTTTCTTCTATTAAAGCAAGTCCAATAATAATAGAAATAGTCACATGCATTGAAGGAAATGCATTTTGATGCAGATAATCAAGTGTTACCATATTATGGATAAATGATAACGGATTATTCTTTACTAATAATAATGTGCTGGTTGAACTTATTGGCCAAATGATATAAATTGAATAACAAAATAGTGAACTATAAATTAATACATTTGAAAGTATTTTTATTCTAACTTTACTTTTTATTATTATAGGAGGTAGAATTAATAAAAAATAATACGAAAAATAAGGAATTATCATCCACCAAATAAATGGAATATATGAATCAATTTTTATTATCCATCTCGGACATGGAATTGATTGTATTAATATTGGAATAATAAAATACCCTACCAAGGTAAACCAAAATAAAGAAAACGTGATTACTCGATTAAGCAAATTGATTTAATCCATTTAAATAAGAAAAATGTAAAGTTACTTCAACTCAAATTCCAATTCAAATCTTAATTCATTCATATCTACCCAATCTGGTCTGAAAAAATAACCTACATTAAAACCGAGTCCAAATCGTTTTGGATTAAATTTTAACCCCGTCCCAATACCATACATTGTATTTTCACCTGTCATTAACTCAGTTCTAATACCACTTCTAACACATAAAATATTTTTATATACAGTCCACTCTGATCCAACTCTTATCTCAGCAGGGCTATCTCCTTTAAAACCATCTACAATATCTACAAGTGCAATTAAAGAGTTATTTGAAATTCGATATCCTAAAGTATATTTCGCAGGGATTCCTTCACTATAATCTCCCTCTGCAAGTCCACCACCTCCTTTAGAGGAATATTTCACAGAGCTTAAAATATCCTTTATTACAAATGCAAATTGTTGATTTTCATCTAATTGAAATTGAATTCCACTATCTAAGCCAAAACCAATTCCAGTACCTGAAACTTGTAATTCACCTTGAATTCCTTCAAGTTGACCATCTTCATTATTCCCAGCAGATACATTATAAATTTTGCATGTAATTCCAATATTTAAATCTTCTACTAATTTATACCCTGAAGAAAACCCAATTTGAGTTTCTCGCCATAAATCATCACCCGATGAAATTAAAAATATTCCCATCGGGATTTTTTCAGTTATTTTTGTACTATATGCTAATACGGTATAGTTATCTATATTTCTCAATTTAAAATTACTAATAGTTACTGAATGTTGTTCATCTTGAAATCCCAAACTCGCAGGATTCATTATTGAACCTAAAGCCCCTTGATTTAATGCAGATTGCACAAGTCCCATTGAAATACTTTTCGCACTGTAACCAATATCAGTAAATGCTCCTGATATTCCAGATATTTCTCCAAACATTTGAGAAAAGAACATGATGCATAAGATTAATTTAATTTTCATTTTTTTCCTTAAAATATTTTATTTAAATAAAACGACAGGTTTTACAATCTCTTTTTTTCCATTAGAATCTTTTACTTGAATTCTAACAATATATTTTCCATTCCGTGCCATATCTCCAGAATCAGTATCTCCATTCCAGCGAATACAGCACTCATCTAAAGAACAGTCCATTGATTCACTAATAGGATTCTCAAAACTACAATTTTCTTTTGGTACATTTAAATTTCTCACCAAACTTCTAATTTTTGTGCCATTTAAATTATAAATCGTTGCACTATAATCAATTGATTTTCCAACATCTGAAGATAATCTAAATGCAATCATTGTCCCAATATCATTATTCGGTGTAAATGGATTTGGACGAATTTGCATATCATAAATTCCTAATGGATCAGAGCTTGATAATAAAGCATATTCATTCCATCCCGGTATTTCAGATATTGATAAATCTGTAGAAAATGTACGATTTAAAGAAGATTGTCCAAATTCATCTAATTCAACCCAAATTAATCGATTATTATCCCAATATGCAATTGCAGGATCATTTAAATTAACTCCTAAAGAACTAAATGATAATCCAGGTAAATAATTAAATGAGGTTTCAGGTTTGTTACTTTTAATATTTATTACTGCACTTGCTAAGCTACCTGTAGCAGTAGATGCTTTTAAAGATGGAACTTGTTCACTTGCATTCAATGAAAGCTCTGCAGAACCCGCCTCAGGCTTCAACATGCCCTCTGGAATTTCTAATGTAAATCCATATCCACCATTTAAAATTGTTGAAGGGTCATTGGGTGTAATTTGTTCATATACTAAAACCTCACCAAGTCCATTAATAATATTCCCTGTATTTGCGTCTTCTGCATTTACTATTAATTCAACGCTACCAATAAAATTTGGATGTGGTGTAAATTGAATTCCACCTTCAACAACCTCTATAAATCCTTGCCAATCTTCCAAAGGTTCGACAGATATATTCGCATTCATTGTTATACCCGATGAATCTGTAGCGGAAATAGCAAAAAATCAAGACTGATCATTTTCTAATTTATCAGGTCCAGAAACTTGAATATTAGCTAAAATTAAATTTTTAACTAATATTAAATTACTTAATTGAATTGTAATATTTGAACCATTTAATTCTTGAGCTATAGTGGCTCTCACTTCACCTGTAATATCATCTCCATTCCCAGTATTTGCAATAAAGTAAGCAATTGTTGGATCTGCTTCATCCTCAATAATTCCGCCTAAATTAGGATTAGTTAAAGTCCAAATTATCGATTCAATTTGATTATTTAATGAATTTCCAATATCATCAAATAAATTTAAATCAAACTGAGCTTCTTGACCATACGCAAATATTGGATTATTTGGTGTGATTGAAGAAGATGATTCAGATAATAATCCTTCAGATGTTAATGTAATTGAAAATGGTTGTGAGATATTTGAATAATTCATTCCATCATTAATATCTTGCGAGGTAAAATAAAATTGAATAACTCCAGATTGACCCTGTGCAGGAAAAGATATTTCGCCACTTGGATTTAAAATATACTGTGTTGTTGTATTTAAAACATTAGTAAAAAATAAATTTATATTTTCATTATAATTTGAAGCAATATGTAAATTTAATTCAAACTCATTGGTTGCAGGGATTGGTTCTAATTGAGATAAATCGAATTGTAAAGGTAACTGCTTTTCAATTGTTAAATTAGATAAGTTTTCGAACCAAATTGAAAATGGAGATGCTGGAATAAACTGTCCAATAGTGCCTGAATTTTTAATAATATTTACAATATATTCTGTGTTTGTATGCATTTCAGGAAGTGTTTCGCATTCACCATTATCGTCTGTAATTAAAGTGAGTTCAGCTCTATCCGAAATAATTTGAACAGTAGCAGATGAAATAGGAGTTATACCATCTTCCGTTAGTTTAATTATTAATTTAGGTAAAATATAATCAAAGTTATAATTCAATGTATGATTCCCTGCTTCATTTAAATTATAATCTTCAATAGAGTACATAAAAATTTCATCATCAAATTCAGCTGAAATTACAATATCATAAGAACTTAATTCTAAATTATATATTTGAAAATGACCATTAACAATTTCTGCTTCATTTGAACCAACACTAATTGTGCCTGTCTCAACAGTATAATAAACATATTCACTATCATTAATAGATTCTTGCATTTGAATAAATCCTGCTAAATTTACAGAATTTGCATTAAAAGTAAACTCGAAATTATGTATTTTCTCTTCGGCAATAGCTAAATTAAAATCAATTTGATTATTAAAATAAATTACATCATTTGGAAAATCATCTAATACTATTCCCATTTCTGATTCAATTGATAATTCAAAATTTGATGAAATTAATTCATCAAAATAAAAAGAATGATTATTGTTATTTAGAGCAAATTCAAATAATTGATTTGAATTTAAATCTTTTAATATAACAACCGCGGACTGAACTTCAACAATATAGCCATCGGCTTCAGAATTATTATTAATAACTAATTCTCCTGATATAGAACCTGGTTTTGGAACTATAAATAAATTTCGTTCAACGATATTATTATAATTCGTTAAAGAAATATTTGAAAATGTTGAATCATAATTTTCTTTAGTTGCTAATATTTGAAATTCTCCGACTTGTAATTCATCAAACAAATATAGACCTTCTACATTAGATTCAACAGTTGAAATTAATGTATCAGAAGAAAATATTGAAATATAAGCATTTTCTAATAATTGTGAATTATCATCCATAACCATACCAAAAATTGTAAAGGATTTTGGTTCTAATTCTATAATAATCGGATTACTTATTCCACTTACTAACGAAACATTAACTGGATTATTTAATTCTAAATACCCTGGATGAGATGCGGTTAAGCTATAATCACCATCAACTAAGCCTGTGAATAAAAATCCTCCGCCTGCATCTGTCGTTAAATTAACTAATTCAATTCCATTTTCATCAAATAAAAATACACCGGCATCTAAAACTCCAATTTCTGTCACCATATTAGTCACATTTCCAGATAATGAATTATTTACAAATGTCATTTCAATTGGGTCAACTAAATGCTCAATTCCAAGAGTTGAAATTGAAATTGAAGGCAAAGATCCAATAACAGTATATCCTTCCTTATATACAATTAAATTATAATTCCCTGTTTTTATTCCTGGAATTTCAAATTCACCATTATCTACAGAAAAAACACTTACTAATGCACCGGTATTAATATTTTCTACAGAGACTGAAACACCTGAAATACCTGAATTATTATATAAAATAGTACCAATTATTTTACTCGCTTCGTCTAATTCTAACTCCACATAACCATTACCTCCACCAGATAATGCAACGGGAGTATAAGGACTAATTAAACTATTATCTTCATTTGCTGACCAAACATCAAAGTATCCAGACACACCATTAATTACAAACTCAGCATTTTCATCTGTAAGTGTAGAAATAACAAACCCATCTAAATCTCTAGCATGAACTCCTACACTTATCATATTTTGACCATCATTTGTTACTAAGCCAACAATAGTATTTGGCAAAATAGCCATTGGAATAGAGAATGATTGCGGTGAATTCTCATTAAATGTAAACTCAATTTCAAAGTCTTCATAACCCATTTTTGAAAAATGAAGAATATAATTTTCATTATGTAATAATCCTTCAAATTCAAATATATTCAACTCATTCGTATTAAATACTTCAACTATACCATCTTCATTCGATAATTCAATTAATACATTAAATAATGAAATTTCATTAGATAAATAACTGGTAAAAATCAATCCTCCAATAGTACCCTCCTTAGGCACCATTAATAATTCATTTGTAATAGTCGAATCATCTTCTAATTCTATAATGGCTGAAATATAATCAAAATATCCTGATTTAGAAAGATTTGCTATATAACTCCCTTCATATAATTGATTAAAATTAACCTGTCCATTAGATGTAGTAAAATCAGAATTAGTAGATATTTCATTTACTGATAATTCAACAAGTACACCCTCTAAATTATTACCATTAGAATCATTAATTATTAATTCAATGCTTGAAGAATGTACATCAATTTCAATTTCAATATCTGATAAATTTGTATTTTCTAATTGGTCTTGAATTGAAATATTTAAAAAATCATCGCTTGGCAAACCAGTACTAATTGAAAATGTTCTATTCGGATAAACTTCATTAAAAATAAAATTCCCTAAAGAGTCTGAAAAAGTTGTTATTGACTGTTCATTATTAATTAATGTTAATGGAACATCATCAAAAACTCTATCATCTGTATCATTCACAAAACCCGAAATAGTTAATGGTTGATTAAAAGTTAAAGATAAATTCTGTATTACACTTTCTAATTCACCAACAGTAATATTAAATACAACTGATTCATAAGATTCTAATGTTGCCGTTATTTGATAATTACCAGCACTTAATTTATCTAATTTATAATTACCATTCGGTTGTGAAGCTGTTGAATATACTTGAAAATTATCTAAATTCGTCGCCGTAAATTGTACACCCATAAGCATATCATTATTATCTACATCTTCTACATTACCACTTATTTCAGATCCATTAATGTGAATAATAAAATCATCAACTTCAACTGAAGTTTCCTCACCAATTGATATCATCACATCCACATTTTGCCAACCTTCTTCCATAGATTGTGTCGATAAATAATAATCTTCAACTGGAGCTAGATTGTTAAATGAATATTCACCATTTATATTTGTAGTAGATATTAAATTAAACCCAATTGCCTCAAGTAAAATATTGACACCCTCAAGATATTCTTCATTTTGATTTTTTACAGCACCGAAAATTGTACGATTATTCGGAATCATTTCAATATTTTCTAGTTCTACAACTTCACTACTTAATTCTACAATAGTTGTCGATAAACTTGTATAACCATTTTTTGTAACCGTGAGTTCATAATTTCTTCCAGGGTTTAAATTTTGAATTTCATAGTTTCCAGATGCGTCAGTTACAGATTGTCCACTAAAACCATCTAAACTAATTGCAACAATAGTAACATTATTTAACCCTATAGAAATATCATCTGAATTAACAACCATGCCGGTTATTTTGCTATTAATTAATTGTAAATCAAATTCTAAGGAATAATCATTTATTTCAGAAGTTAAAGTAATTAATTGTGGATCAGCAAAATAATTAACTTTACTTGCAGTCACCAAATATGAAATTGAATTCGATGATAATCCAATAAATTCGCTTACCCCAAGAATATTTGAAGTTTCTGACAATAATTCACCAGTGGATTGATTTTCAATTGAAACTGTTACTCCAGACAAACTATTTAAACTATTATTCGTATTAACAAAAATGGATGCAATAAATGGTACCAAACTTGTACTCATATCTAATTCAATACCTCCAGGTAAATATTCATTTTCAAATTGAACAGATTGGAATCCATTTAATTCAAATTGAATCGTATAAGAACCAGGTAATAATCCATTTAATTCAAACTCACCATTTTCATCTGTATGTGTTGATCCACCACCTCCACTTGATCTTGTTGCAATTACTGAAACATTATCTAATACTGAAGCGTCAATTTCGTTATGAATAGTTCCTGTAATTGAGGAAAAATTCTGTTCAAGTTCATAATTCATTTCTAATTCTTGTCCTGGTAAAACAGTAATTGTTGAGGTTGAAGATAGATAGCCTAATTTTTCAATATTTATATCATACTCTCCATCCGAAATATTTACAGAATAAAATCCATAAATTCCAGTTTGAACTTCATAGGTATCAAATTCATTACTAATTAAAATTATTGCGTTGGGTAATAAATTGCCATAATTATCTACAATCAATCCTTCAATTGATGCAGGTAAGGCTACTAAAACTGAATTAAATTGAACAATTTGACTAATTTCTAAATCACTTTCTGTTATATGAGATTCAGTTGAATAGCCATCTTTTGAGACTGTGATTGAATATGATTTTTCAGGTGCTACAATTACAGAATATTCACCTTGAATATTTGTGACGGTAGATATATTATTATTTGATTGTCCAATTTCTGAAATAATTACATTTGCATTTCGTAACGCTTCTCCATTTTCTTTTAAGACTGAACCATTTATTTGAGATTCAAATGCTGTTAATATAATATTTTGGCCACTTACTGATTGTCCAGCTTGGATATTTAAATATAAGCTATCAGAAGAATTAGTAATAAAATTATTTTTATTTGCCCAAATGATATATGAACCCGGTAATAAATCAAGTTGATATGTACCACTTGTTGAAGTAGAAACTGAAGAAATATCCATTGATAATAAAAATTCATCTACACCCCCATCCCATACATTATTATTATTTACATCACTATAAATAATTTTTTCACCAACAATTTCAGCTCCAAAAACAGTTGATCCATTTGCATAAACATTTCCAGTTATGGTACTTGCATTTGCATTTAATTCAAAATCAATATTTGAAATTATTTGCCCCGCACCAATAGAAATCATGTCTTCACCACTACTGGAATATCCCGTTTTTTGAACATTTATTTCATAAGTACCCGGTGTGACTGATAAACTATAATTACCAAATGAATCACTTATATCTGAATTTTCATTTGTAGAAATTATTGCTCCAGATATACCTACATTTTCGCTTGTAATTTGCCCTTCAATATAACTTTCATTTGGTACTAAAATAAAATTAATTCCATCAACTGTTTCTGCTACTGTCAAAATTAAAGAATGAATATTTTGTGAAGTATAATTAGGCTTATATGCTGAAAACTGATAATTCCCCTCTGGTAAGTTTATCGAATAATTACCATAAGAATCTGTAATTGCAGAAATTGGTAAACCTGATGATGGTGTAGCTGTAATTATGACATCAGGAATTCCAACAACTGTATTATTTACATTTCCATTTACAATATTGGCTTGAGGTGTTAAACTTATTACCTCTGCTTGAGTATTTTCATTAGAAAGCTCTGTAATATCTAATTGGAATTCAGATGGAGAATAATAACCAATTTTTTCCGCACCAATAAACCATTCTCCAATTGAAACACCTTCAAATGAATAATTCCCACTTGCATTTGTTACTTCTTGCCGTGATTCAGTACTTGTAGTTGCGGTAACAATTACCCCTGAAAGAGGAATTCCGCTAGTGTTTGAAACAACTCCCGTTATATTTTTTATATTTTCTTGAAGAATTAAATTTTCAGCTTCATAATTTTGTCCACCACTAATTGAGTATTGATAAAAATTAACAGATTCATAGCCTTCTTTTTGAGCATAAATTGTCCACACATCTGGTGTAACCGACAAAGAATAACCTCCACTAGATACATTCGCTGACCGCTCTTCTCCATCTGAATTTATTGCAACTACTATTGCAGACTCAACAGGAATACCATCTGAATTTTCTACAACACCATAAATTGAGCCTGGAGACCATTCCATTTGAACAGTTACATTTACAAAATCTGATGCACCAATTTGACTATCAGAACTTGGAATAAAATTAGGATCAAAAACCAATTCAAAAGATTCTGTTGCTATTTCAAACCCTGATTTTTCAACAGTTAATAAATAAGAACCTAATGGTAAATTTTTATATGCATGTCCTGTAGCATCAACAGTAATTGGAACAACATCTCCAGAACCATCGATTGGGTCTATTGTTGCTGAAGCATACCCAACTCCACAGTTCTCTCCACCACATTCAACTCGAGCAAAAATATGTATTCTACCAAATGGAATATTATAATTAAAATAACTTAAGTCGCTAATAGAGCTTACACCATCAGAATTTGATGCAATTATTTTCCATGCATATTTTGCATTTATCAAAATTGAAGAGGCATTAAAATCAATTAAATTATTTGTAGTCACTTGATTCCATATAGGATATTGAATTTCACTACCCGCTTCCAACCTAAGTTCTGACAAAAATATTTGGTAAGTCATTGCACCTTCAACTTCACTCCATTGAAATGTAATAATTTCTTCACCATCTATTTCAATTGGATTATTTACCATTGAAAACTCAGGATATATTTGCTCTGGAGAGTCTAATATCACTTCTGAAATATATTCAAATTCAACAGGTGTACTTGCAACTTGGGATGAATATAAAAGTGAATTCCCATAATTATTCATAACAAGCCAATTATATGTTAACCCTGGAACAAGGGGTGGAGCATTATTTTCAATGGTTCCAGATGGATCAAAATCGCCATATTGAACAGATGTTTCAGGTGTAATTATTTGCCAAATTGCCTGAGCCCCTGAAACGGTCATATTGCCATCTTCATCCTCTGCCAATACAAATGGATTATCAGAAAGAATTACATGATAATAGGGAACTCCAGGAGTTGGGTCCCATGAAAAAATAGGCGTAGTAGATGTAATTTCACCCATGGGCGATACCATTTGAACACTTTGCTGAGATTCTACTATTAACTGAAATTCTATTGAAGAAGAACCCGTTGATGGATTACCAATAACTGCATAGTATAATCCTACATCATAACCAATTTCTTCAGGTGTTGTCGTAATTTCACCAATGCCATTAACACTTGTTTGAGCATAATTGGAAAGCTCTCCACCACCCGGTGAATTTGAAATATATAAATAGGCAGATAAATCTAATTCTGATAATGCAATCCAACTCACAGAAAAACTTTCTACACTTTTATAAAAATCCATTGGAATAGATGTAAGTATAATTTCATTTTCTCTATTTTGAGGATGATTTAACAATGCAGAATTAAATTGATTTCCATCAGTTTCAATACTAAAAGCAATTGATGATAGAATTATTAAGATTAAAGAAAGTGCTAAATTTTTAATTTGAATCATATTTGAGCTCCTATTAATTTATTTTAGGATTAAAATGAATAAGTTAAAGTAGTAAATCCTGCTAAACCAGGGAATGATAATAAAGATATATCCATTTGCAAATGTCTTGTTATCGGTAGATTAAAACCCATTCCAAATGTACCTCCCAAAGGGATTCCTAAAATATCTTCTCTTGGTATTCCATCTCCATCTAACAGGCCATTAAATTTTATATCACCTAATACAAAAGAACCACCCATATAAACCCTCCCTAACCCTATACCAAATTTCCCGATTAAATTTTGAACAGCAATAATTTCATATGATTTATTAATAATTTCAGATTGAATATCACACTCACCTTCTTCTGGACAATAAGTTAAGAATGTGTTTCCTTCTTTCCTTTGCCCATCTTCAGAAATATCACATTCATATAACATGGAAAATTCTCCAATTGGTTTTTCAAAACCTAAAACTGTTTTAAAAAATTTCCCTTTATATGCAAAACTGAAAGCAGTTTTACCAGGATACTTAAATATTAATGTGTTACTATTATAAGAAGTTCGATTAGTAAATGTTAATGCAGACGGTTTTAATAAAAACATATCAAATAATTCTTCATCATCAGCTGTATCTGGAATTCCATCAACACCATCTTTTTCAAAACTAGGATTTAATGCACCCATATTATGAGTAACTATATTTAAGTGTCCATTCATTTCCATTTTTGATTGACCTGTAAATGAAAAATCTAAATGAATTTTATTATGATTATACGATACTCCGAATGTTGGCCTAAATGATTTCCCAGAGAAATCAATAAAAATACTATCGTTTAAAGTATTTCTATATGAAGCCGAAGGATCATTGAAAAAAGCAGTAATATCTTGCTCACCAATTTGGCGAATCATTCCATTAATAGTTAATACCATACTGTTTGAAATAGAACCATTTAAATAATTTAAACCAATACCAATTGCTAATTTATCATTGGTATCAAAAAAATATTGACTTAGTTCAATTCCATATCCAAAATCAGTTTCATTAAAATTAACATTTAAATTCATATCCATATCAATTGTTAAAGGGAGCTTCACTGCTGTTGGAATTAATGAATTTGTGTCTGCATCTTCAATAGTTAATGCGATTCCACCTGTTAGTAATTCAACATTTAAATCATACAAGTTACGATGTGAAATACCAATTTGCCCGTACTCACCCTGATAACCAATTAATGGTGAAATAACTGTACTTATTCCATTAAAAGATCTTTTATGACTCACAATTGGAGTCATATCCAATCCAAAATTATCTTCATTAAACTGGGTTGTGTCTTCAGAATTAAATAAGTTTCCCGCCATACCAGATCCCTGTAAACCACTCACAAGACCTCCATTAACTAAATTATCAAATTCACCCTCACCCATCAAGGTATTTATTACAGATACACCATTTAAATCAAAACCAGGGTTTAAATCTAAGGATATTGAAGATGACGTATAAAAACCTAATACAGCAGGATTTGCTCTAAATTGCCCCGGAGATAAAAATGAAGAACTATTTGTATTTCCAAAATTTAAATTCCCAATATCTGAATCTGAAAAAAGCCGGCTTTGGAATGATAACCCAAAATATTCTTTTCCACCATTAAAATAAATTATTTTATTTTCTGAAAATAAAAATTGAACGCATAATAAAGATATTATAATTATTTTAACTTTATTCATGTAAAGATATCCCTCTATTTTTCTAATTTTATTAATGTTATAAATTACAATTTATATATAATTCAGCGAGATAACTTTGCAGTCAATTTAATAAATTTTCAAAATTTTAAAAAAAAAGACGAAAACATTCAATCATGAAAATAAAACCAGATAAAACAATTTTACTTATAACATGCCCAGACCAACAAGGCATTGTTGCTAAAATATCTAGTTGGCTTTTTAATCTACATATAAATATAATTAGCATGGAGGAACATGTTGAGAATTCTCCCGCATTTTTTTTCATGCGTGTTGTTACTGAGAGTAATGAATTTATATTGTCAAATGAAAAATTAAAAAATGAGATTAATAAATTTGAAAATGAATTTTACGGAAAAATTTCGATTTACCATTCAAAAATTAAAGATAATTGTGCAATATTTGTTACAAAAGAAGATTTACCACTCTATGATTTATTAATTAAAAATCAAAAGAATAATTTTAATTATAATATTAAAATGATTGTGAGTAATCATGAAAAACTTTCAAATGTAGCAAAACAATTCAACATACCTTTTTATTACTTCCCAGTGAATTCAACTAATAAATTAGATTTAGAACCCAAAATAATTCAATTAATGAAGTCAAATAATATTGATTTAATTGTACTTGCTCGTTACATGCAAATTTTATCTCCAAATTTTATTGAGCAATTTGAACAAAAAATAATAAATATTCATCATGGATTTTTACCTGCATTTAAAGGTGGTAGGCCATATCATCAAGCATGGAAAAGAGGTGTTAAAATAATAGGAGCAACGGCTCACTATGTTACAAATAATCTTGATGAAGGACCAATCATCACACAAGATGTCATCCCAATTAATCATACTTTTTCTGCAACAGAAATGATTCAAGCTGGAAAAGATATTGAAAGACGCGTATTGACACATGCAGTACAAGCCCATACGGATAAAAGAATAATTGTACATGAAGGTCGAACAATTGTATTTAATCGTTAAAATAAGATTAAAATCAAACCAGATAATGCAATTTCTAAAGAGGTTTTAATTCTTTCAAACCATATAATTCTAAATAATATTAGTTAGTTAATCCCTTTAAAAAATTTAGAACGACTAATTATAATTTAAATTGTATATGAAAATTAAAGATTAATAAATTAAGGAATGAATCTAGGCATACAAAAAATCCATTATAAAAAGGTTTCTTAGGAAAACCTAAATTTTCTGAATTCAAAGATTTACAAGTTAAAAGAATTTTTTACATAATAGACCCTTTGGGAGTTAAAAGCCCCGGAGATAGTTTATGAGAAAATATTCAAATTTGATTATACGGCTATTATTGCAGTATAACAATATTGAAAAAGAGAGTAATTATTGGGATAACTACCGTAATTACTATATGTTAGAAGAAAACAACAAAATATGTTTATACGGCGGTTTGAGTGCAATATATACTTTTGGCTAAGTCGTATATACATGGTTAGAACGCTTTGAAATTCAACAATCGAAAGGAAAACTAAAATGGCAACAAAAT
>JACKQG010001850.1_pt1 | contig 28615 bp, 32 predicted proteins | sample 8237621 | NCBI WGS metagenome assembly JACKQG01 (sample SAMN15677084, study PRJNA649215) | marine metagenome | biome: marine; feature: Black Sea; material: saline water; isolation source: suspended particulate matter (SPM) from the Black Sea western gyre | collected 2013-06-09/2013-06-10 | depth... | reverse complement strand
CCATACCTGGTAGTTGTGGCGTTGCAACCAATTGACCACGTGCCAGCGCCAGGGCAGCCCCTCTACCAAACTCGGACAGACTCAGCTTGCGCCCGGCCGCTGCCATTCTGATTTCGTGTTGCTCGCTGTCACTGACAATGAGCACAATGCGTTGTTTGCGTTCATACGCCACTGGCATACCCTCGCTTTTGTTACTGTAACAAGTATATCATAGCTGCGTCGATTGCGCAAGCTCCAGCTGGCCGGTGTTACTGGCTCGGACCCAGTAACACCCAACCCTACGCAATCCTACTGTTACTGGGGCCAGTAACAGTAGCTACGCACTAGCACTCCAGTAACACTTGGTGATGTTACTGGGTCCCAGTAACACCTTGCTCAGCGCCCACCTGGTAGCCCGTCTGCCAGGATCGCCGAGGTGTTGGTCGTTGCTGGCCAGCAAAACGGCTCTGGTGGCTTCTGGTGGCCAAATGCTAGAAAATCCGATGTATCGCTGGACAAAAATCAGTTTCTATGTTATAGTATACTTGGCTGGAGGTGAGAAAATCCACCACCTCACGCACTGAGTCCTGGAAACAGGCCAGTCAAAGCAGATGTCGGGACTGGTGGTCCGACCCAGCCACACCTAAAAGCCCGTGCTCTATTGCGGGCTTTTTTCTACTCGCCACGACGTTTCCAGAGTACTTCCCCCCATGACTTCCAGTATTCCTGCTCTTTGGCCAAGCGAAAAGACAGCACTGAGTGTTTGTAACCACTGGCCTTTCTTTGCATCAAAACAGCCACGCGTAGATAGTGTTCGTCTGTGTGCTGCCGAAAGAACACGGCCACCTGCTCACGGCTTTTGTCAGCGCACACGATATCAGGATCCAACACGACGTCAGGCAGAAGACGCTCCAGGGGTGCCATCTCTGGGTGCCTGGCCAGATAGTGGAAACGCCGCTCCCCTGTCAGCACAACCTCAAGATTGCCCCTCACCGAAGAGGCCCAATGCCTTACGAGACTCGAGGGCAGCCTACCGATCACAAGCACACCGTGCCGCCTGAGACTCCTGACTTTGCTAGGCCTTACCATTGTTGGTATCTTCTCACAGGGGTTACAGTAGTCGTGGTTGTGCCAACCCGCCACCGTCGAATGAATAGATCGCCGGTGGCTCTCGCTTTTCGATGGACAGATCCCCGATGTAGCCCAGGGTGGTCTTGTCATCAGCGTGGCCCAGGTTCTGTTGGATCTCCAGTAGCCCGACGCGGGCACCATAAAGCCGGGCCGCGTATGTCCGCCTCAGGTCGTGTGGTCGGGCTGTCACCAGCCGGCCGTCAACAACAACAGGATAGCGCCCGAGGATGTACTGGATCGCTCGCACCGACAGTCGCCCAGGCCGTAACCTCTGCCCACCTTTGTACAAACCTCTGAAGACCGGGCCATCCTGTATGCCAGCCCGTGCCAGCCAGGCGTCAACGATCGTTAAACACCAGGACAATTCGCCGTAGGGTATCAGCCGTTGCTTGGCGCCCTTGCCTTTGCGCACGCGAAGACACAGCTTGCCTTTGCTCGTCTGCCTCAGATCGTCCACGTCCAGGCTCGATAGTTCCTGCTCCCGCAGGCCAGTGCATAGCAGCAAGGACAGAACCGCCGTATCGCGCAACCCGGCCAGCGTGTCAACTCCGGGCGCCGCCATCAGGGCTTCAGCCTGCTTCTTGCTCAGCCGGAGGTGCTCACTGTCAGTCACGTCCTGCTTGGTGGGCACCGTCACCTTTGCTGCCCGTGGATCCATAGCGTTCTCGATCCGGGTGATCAATTCATCGACGGTTGCCTTTCGACTCACGAAGCCACCAGCCTGGTCAGCCGCCAGGGCAAAGAAGCGTGGTCGGTCCAGCAGCAATTCAGCATAGCGGCCGCGGACGGTTGACAGGTGGGCCGATATTGTCGCCGGCGCCAACCCCAGGTCGGCCAGGTGGTCCCGATAGCCTGCCAGGTCTGGCGCATACCAGCTCACTTCCGCCTTGTCCAGCCAGCGGGCAAACTTGCCCAGTCGGTAGCGCCTGTCCTTGTCGGCGTCGGGCCGCAAGATAACACCGACGTTCTCCGGTTGCTGCGTCACCTGCATCTGGGTTGACATGTCACCCTCCCTGCTTGTTTATTGCGTATACTTGGTATTCTACGCAATCATTATACCATGTCAGGGCCGGGTTGTCAGGGCTCAACTTTGATGAAAACTCACCCGCCAGGACCATCGGTCACAGCGCGCCAGGTCGTGTCGCCAGGTGCCGGGTTGCGCCGCCAGGTCGTCGGAATCGCCGAAGATGTCTTAGACAGGTTCATGTATTACCCTGTCCCTTGCCTTGTTTTATGGCCTTGTTCACTCTGTTTCTTTGCCGCTGCCAGATTGGCTCAGCGAAGCCCACAAGAGTTTATTGCGTTTTAGAAGCATTTCCGACTTGTAACAAAGTAATAAAGTATCCAATATGCGGCTGATGCTTGCTTCATCATTGAACCCTGCCACATCAGCAATCACTTCCTGTGTGTGGTAGGATAGCTACATGTCAAAGATATTTTCGTTCAATGTCTCTTCTTCTTCGCCCTGGATCGAAGACATCCAGGCCCGGCAGCAAGCCAGTCGGGATTCGGTCATCGTTCGCCTCAGCCGCCTGGGATGGATACAGGATGAGATAGCGGCGGGGATAGACCAGAGCAGGGTCACCCAAGTTATGAGAAACGGCAGTTTTGCCGAAATTAAGGATTTGCTATCTGAGGGCCGGGATATGGCATATGTGGCGGGCTAGCCACAGTCAGCCCGTCGGTTCACTTGGCATTACCATGTTCATCTGGGCCCAGGTGGCCGCGGCCGCAGTATTGAAACGCAGCCCCCAGGCTGTAGGTGCAGGTTGTCAGGGTGCCGCTCGATCTGGATGATCTTTCTGGCGGCGATATCGCAGGCCTCGGCCAATAGTTGGCCGTCTTCGGGAACCAAGTTCCATCGGGGCAGGACAGCGCCTACCGTCCCCACTGGCCAGCTTTTGCCAGATCGCCAGGACAGCGCCGGCAAGTGTGCCAATCACAAGGCCGCTGATGATAGATCGCGCAGCCGGGACTGCGACATCGGCTTCGAATCTCGCCTCGCGGGCCGTTGTGTTCGACGAGGTGGGCTGCCAGTGTGTCATTGACCGGTGGGAATCGCTTAGCAGGTACCCTGGCGTGTTCTGGGCGCTTTCGCCATCTACCCATAGCCCAATGTATCCTTTTGCCCCTGGCGTCCCTCCTGGCGTCCCCTGGTCGCTTGCCGTGGCAGCCTGGCCTACACTGCCCGGTCCACCATTGCCGAAATTGCTCCGCTGCACCGACAGATCGTCACGGTCCACCGACGGGCGTTCCCGGTCCAGCAGCCGGTTGACAACCAGTCGGGCCTCGTACATCTCGTCAGCCAGATTGCCGGGCTGGCGCGCCTGGTCATCCAGTGCCAGCAACGCCAGGGCCAGGGCCTGCGTCGTGGTCATGCCCGGCTTGCGGGCCATTGCTACGCTCTGCCCAGCCAGGCTCGTGCCGCCTCGAGGTACACTTCCCAGGCCAGGCTCTCCGGGCCGCTTTTCACAGCCAGGCCAGCATATTCAGCCGCTCGTGTGCGTGCCTTGATCGCAGATCAGGCGGACCGGCAGGCCACATCCTGGGCCGCTCACTCGATCACTCATGCTCATGTTCATCACCCCCTTTTGGCTCGATTGCGCTCACACTGGCATGTTCCAACACATCCAGCCGTCCGGCCCCCGCCGCTGCCAGCCAGAACACACACGCTGTCTATGCCAGTTGCCGCTCGTTCACCGGTGCCATGGCCGCTCGTTCCCGCCTCAGCGACTCCAGCCGCTCAGAATCCTGGCGGCGGCCACCTTCCACCCTCACGTGTTCAAGCATTCCCACGTCTGTAAGGTTTGCGTCCAAACTTGACAACTTGTCAACCAGTTGACTTTTTTGGTTTTTCACGATATAATGAAATCGAGAATGACCTTCGGGGTGAGTAAATGGGGACTCACGCTGGCCCCTGGCCAGAGATCCGGGCCCTTCCCGTCCCGGCGGAGGTCATCTTTTTTATTGCCTTGACTTGAGATTGCCGCCGCACACCCGACTCCTTACTTTGCGTGCATACACCTGATGAAACGTCACCAACACATTAACCCCCAAATCCCTACAACCCATCTGAATCACCGCCACATACCACTTCCCATCAAATTGTCTGTAGACCTCCAACCTTTGATTGCCCTTCGGCGATAACCCAGCATACTCCCAGCCCCTAAACAGCTCTCCTAACCGCCTGACCATCGCCACGTCTGTAGGATGTCGCACCTCTATCTTTCCAACAACGCTCTTGGGTACTACCAGCGTGCGCGCACAACTACTGCTGAATCGCAGCAGTGAGTCCGGCAAGTTCAGACGCAGGGGTCCGTCCTCCCAACTGAAGATTTCAGGCACTCTCACTCGGCCCCCACATCCAATTACCTGCATATGCCGCCCCTCGGCTCATGTTGGCACCTGGTCACCCAAAACCGCTGTCACTTGCGAAAAACACTATTTCCGCCAGTGTTTATGGTAATCGCCCTACCCTTGGTTACCATCGTTATGATTGCGTAGAATGCCCGTCCACCGCCACCTTATGCTGGCCGGTCTCGAAGCTGCGGACCACCTTAACCCCATCTGGCGTGTAGCCCTCGATGCCCCAATCGTAGAAGTCCTCAAGCTTAGCCACCCCATCTGCCCGCGCAGGCCCGCCAGGCCGCTGCCCCGGTTGCACGAAGGAGTCCCGGTAGTCCTCATCGGTATACCAGCGTTGCCCACCGAGGTTGACAGATGGCGATTCGCCGCTCTCAAGCTTGGCAATTAGCAGGCCGGCCGGATTCTTGATCCCATCTTGCTGACGTATGTAATCAATCCAACGTTCTATGGTGTTTCCTGTTATCCCTGGCGATTCTACTATGTTCTGGCGTTTGGGATTCGCAACGTTGAAGCTTTTTAGCAGTTCACTTTTTCGCTTTTCTTCAGCAACAACAGCAACATTAGCGTTGTCACCAGAGTTGCCATTGCCGTTTGTGGGCGTTTTTCTACCCGATTCCGCGTGTTGTTGTTGTAAGTTTTCGGGCGCTGGATTGAAGATTTCTTCGTCGGGGTGTTCATGTGAGTCTTGTTCTTCGTTACCTGTGGGGACAAGGGTATGTGCACAGGTAATGATAGGGTCCGTTACCTGGTAATGAACCCCCCCCTTGTTACCTGTGGAGTCAAGCACCTTGTCAATGCGTTTCAGCACACTCGCCAGAAAACGGGCTTCATAGTCAGCCGCGAATTCCTCTTGCACAACGTCGCGCATCGCTGCCAGCGTGTGTTCTGTCAGACTTGGCTCTTCCAGCAGGTAGTAGGTGTTGTGCCAACCCCTGGGCGTTTTTTCGCGTCCGGTTGCCACCAGGCCACAGCACTGCAGCAGGCGCACATAGCGGTTAAAGCTGTTCTGGCCGATTGCCAACTCCGCGCACGCCAGCTTGTAGCTAGGCCACGCTTTTTCGCTTTGCTTTTCGTTGGCTCGATAACACAGGTAGGCATAAACAGCCAGGCCCGTTGGTCCGATAACGGGCGCCCAGCCCATGACCTTGTTGCTGATGGTGAAGAATCCCCGCTTGCGCCGGTCGCGGATTCGCAGCGTTTCACCGTCGACATTCACGGGTTTGACTTTTCCGCCGACTTCGCTTATAGTGGGGGAAGAACTTGAGTCGCCGCCTGTGCTCAGTTCTTTGCCCCGGTCCTTCGCCGGGGCTTTTTTCTTGCTGATCATTGCGCCACCTCCACTTCTTCTGGTCTACACTCTGTCGCCGGTTCATCCGGCCATAGGCCGCAGCGCTTGTACTCCTCACGCAGAATCCACCGCAATTGCTCTTTGGGCGGTCGGTAGCCCCGCTCAGCCGGGGCCTGAAGTGCCTCGCGTTCGTCTGGTGTGAATGAAATCGTTAATCGCCTCAGCATAGCCTCACCCTCCCATCTGTTGTATCCAGCATATCACAGAATAGCGGACATAACCGGCCATAACTGCAAACTCACTCAATCTTACCCAATGCCCGAAACTTGCTCACCCACCGTCGCAGGTGCCTGGCCGAAATGCCTTGATTGGCGGCGTAGATTTCCTGATTCACTTCGTGCTCGCTGGCCAGCCAGCCAGCCAGCCACCATCCTTTTCTGCTCTCCCAGTGGCGTTCCCTTTGGCCCGCCGCGGCTTTTCAGTTCAATCACACATCTTTGGGTCATCCGGGCCAGTTGGGCAATCGCAGCCGCCGGTGTCGTGCCATCGTCCGTGGTTGTCCGCTTGGTCTGCCAGGTGCTGACACGCACGCCGGGGGCAGTATCTTTGGTCGTCACCGGGGTCATCTCTACCAGCGCATTACAGCCGGTGTGTTGCGGATGTCGCACGAAGACACGAATCGCCGCCAGGTGCCCGCTGTCATCCGTCTCAATCTCAATCCATTTCTCAGCGCCAACAAATAAGGCGTCAAGGTCCCTGTCGCCGGTGCTTGGCAATGATCCGCGCTCTATTCCCATAGTCCCTCCAATAACACAACGCCCACCGCGGCCGGCCTGGCCTGGTGGGCACTTGACAAGATTCTCATCTCGTGGTATCCTGGTATGCAGAAACGAATACGCGCTCGCAGCGCATCCAGTCAAGCACCCCTCAGGTTGCCGCCGGTCGGGGTGTTTTGATTCAGTTGTGTCTCTACTCGCTCACTCAGCCGGTGTTAGCCAGGCCGGCAACGGCGCTTCTCCCATACCTGGTAGTTGTGGCGTTGCAACCAATTGACCACGTGCCAGCGCCAGGGCCGCCCCTCTTCCAAACTCGGATAGACTCAACTTGCGCTGGGCCGCCGCCATCCTGATTTCGTGTTGCTCGCTGTCACTGACAATGAGCGTGATGCGTTGCTTGCGTTCATACGCCACTGGCATACCCCCACTATTGTTACTGCACCAAGTATATCATGTCTGCGTCGATTGCGCAAGCTCCACCTTGCCGTGTAACTGGCTCGGACCCAGTAACACCTTGCTCAGCGCCCACCTGGTAGCCAGAATCCTTGTGGCCACAAGTATTCTCCGAGGTGTTGGTCGCAGATCCCCGGCCGGCGCGCTCTGGTGGCTCCTGGTGGGCTATTCCGCATCAGCCTGTGGTTGTGGACGTTTCCACGCGCAGAAGTAGGCACCGTGGGACCATGCATTACTATAGCCAGCGAACCCCACATCGTGATTGCTGCCGACCTCCACGGGTTGCATGGTGACCAGTTCCCACCCGTCCTCTCCCCGCCTGTTGAGTGGGGGGATCACTGTTTCCGGTGCGTACTTCCGTGGGTTCCATTTTGGCCAATTGGTCTGCCTGTACTCTTCCCATCCTTTGTTGTCGACGCTTGCCCAAACGAACTCGGTCAGGTATTCTCACTGTTGCATGATGCTCTCTCCTTTCTTGGCTGTTAGCCTTTATGCCCGCCAATTGTGACAATGATAAGTGATTCACCCACCTGGCCAGGATCCCCGCCTCAGGGGCCGAAGATCCGGGCCAGGTGCCCTCAGCCTTGCTATTCCACCGCCGCGCCCAGGCGCTGGGCAATCTTGGCGCTCCACTTGTCGCGCTTCACACCGATCCGCTGCAGGTAAACCCGCGTGACATTCGCGTTCTTGTGTCCCAGGGCATCTTGTGTTTCCACTACGCTGCCCGACTCATCTCCCACCATGCGGGCGTAGGTGTGTCGGGTCTGGTGTAGGTGGATGTCATCCAGCCCGGCCTCACTGGCGTACCGCTTCAGGTTCTTGGCGAAGGCGTGCCCGGTCAGCGCCTTGCCGGGTCGAAGATCCCGCTCGCGGGGCTTGCCTGCCCGGTCGTGCCGCGTCCACAAGGGCGTGTCGGATGTCATACTGTCCAGTCGCCCCGCACTGGCCAGGTAGTCCAACAGGGCGTCCTTTACCGCTGGATCACTCACCTGTCGGGCCTGGTAGTCACCGCCCTTTACCTTGCCGGTCAGGACAATCACGCCATTGAAACGGACGTCGCCCCAGGTCAGGTTTATCACCTCGGATCGCCTCATGCCCGTGGTCAAGTACATCAGCAGCAAGGCATAATCGCGCTTGCCCACTATGCCCCCCCGTGCTTTCACCACAGCCAGCAGCGCCGCCGCCTCTTCGTCAGTCAGGGCCTGCGTGCTCTCCGTCTGGTAGGGTCGGGGTGCTTTCGGTCGGGCCAGGTTGACAGGGTTGGCCCGGACCGTCTCAGCCAGGGTGTCATCGGCCAGCGCCCAGTCGTAAAACGAAGACACGCGGCTCACCCTGGCGTACACCGTGGCCGGTGCCAGCCCTTGCGCTTCGAGGTGGGCCTGCCAGGTCTTGACATCAATGGGAGTCACCTGTCCGGGGTGTTTCTGGCAGTGCTCGAAGAAGTCACCCACCGCCTTTACCTTGTCACGCAGCAGGTCGTGACGTCGCAAGCTGGCCGCGTCGGTTCTGGCATCCGCCCAGAACATGACAGCGTTCTGCAGGCCGGCCGGTAGCCCCGAGGTGGTTACTGTGAGGTTCGTGTTGTCAGCCATGTTACCCCCCTTATAAGGTTACACTTCTTGACTAGTTGTGTAACCATTATAGCATGTCAGGGGCAGGTTGTCAGGGCTCAACATTGATGAAAACTCACCCGCCAGGACCATCGGTCACAGCGTGCCAGGTCGTGCCACCAGTAGCCAGGGGGTGCCGCCAGGACGTCAGAATCGCCGAAGAGATTGTAGACAGGTTCATGTATTATCCCTCTCTCTTGGTCTGCTTTGTTCACCTTGCCGCTTCCACACGTTGTAAAGCGGAGGTTTCCAATCAGGCTCAGCGAACGCGGAGAGAGTTTCCTTAATTTGCAATGTTTCCAAAAGTAAGGAAACTCTCTATTTGGTTTCGTACCGTTGGTTCCGAGATATCTATCACATCCACAATCTCTTGCTGTATATGGCAGGCTAGCCACAAGTCCAGTATCTTCTGCTTGCGTCGGTTCTTCAGATCCCGATTAATGGCCGCCACAGTAGCGTCCCACACCTTGCCGAACGCGGCCACAGCACCCAGCAGCAGCGCACCCCCGGCCAGGCTCGCCAGATCGCGGTCAGTTCGCATCGTCACTCAACAACGCGCTCAGCATCCGCCAACACCTCGTCAACAGTCAACGGTCGCCCGAAGCCACACTCAGCGCCCAGGGTCGCCCAGGTGGGCCGTGCCCGGTCGCTGGTATGCTGGGATATCAGTTTGCCGCCAGCGTCGCTCCTGGCGTCCCCTGGTCGCTTGCCGTGGCAGCCTGGCCTACACGCCGTCTCTGCAATTTGCCATCCATCGCAAGCTGCAAGAACTCCCTGCCATTGGTTATCCGAGGCTTCGCTATGCTGAAGGTGTCGCCCAGACAGTATGCAAACGCTGCCCGCGCAGGCTCAGGCTGGGCGTCGAGCAGGGAAGCGAAGGCGGCGAGGTCGGGGGCGGGGTGGTCATTAGCCTTTGGGGCGGGATCTGAAAACTTCTACTTCTGTCACCGATGCAGCACTCGTTGGGTCAGCCACGCCAAACTCTTTCAAAGTGTCGCTTGCTCTTCTGCGATCAGTCTGAATGTCCCTACACTTCGAAACGAAACTACGGAATTCAGCGCTGAGTCTACATTCGGGAACCAACGTACAGAATTGAGCGAGAATCCCTCCGAGTTCCTTTGTTATCTCCCCGTATTCCCATTGTTCGGTCTCAGGTTTGACTCCTACTCGCCCTTTGGTAAGATGCACCAACGCCTTATTGATTCTCTCCTGAGTCTCCATGAGCAGGCAGGACTTAGCCAGGCGTTGCTTCGTCCAATCCTCTTTTTTGTCGAAGAAGTGTTCCGCAGCTATATCATCATCCCACTTAGGACAATCGTACAGGAAGTTGATCAGCACTCGTACGTGAATCAAGAACGATTCGAGGAGTGCATATTGAGTAATCGGTCCGATGGTCCCATCCTGATCTGGAGGGGGAAAGTCCCTCAAAGCCTGGGCCGTTCCGTGCAGCATTATAACTTCATATCGGAGATGTTCTTCGGAGAAACCTGCAAGTTCTTCGTCCGAGTGCTGTCTAGTCCCCATGAGTTCAACCTCCTCCTTGGTTTTTCAATGTATCCGTTCGCGAATACTCTCTCTCGCACACACGAACAAGGTTTCAACTCATCCCGCCCTCTCCAAATTCCACGCCAACATCTGCTCCAGTATCTCCTCGTCGCTCAGGTCCTGTGGCCAGCCATACGCATCCAACACTGCCCGATGTGTTGGTTTTCGCTGAAGGCCTAACCCAACCGACCCAATCACCTGCGACGTGGCCGGGACAGCAGACCCCCATGCCGCCCCCGGCAGCATTCGAGTCTCTGCGCCTCCAATCACACCTCCGGCCCCGCCTTCGCTAGTCGCCTCGCGTGCCATATCAGGGCTTGAGCGTCCATACCAACTACTCCATCGACATCTAACTAACTCGTGTCATCGCCAGCGGCAACACTGGGCCCATTCAGATCCCCAGCTCTTCCTGCTTCCCGCCGTGCCGCTCTGCCTTCGGCGCCTGCTTGAACGTTCCATACTGCGGCGGCATGTCCACCTTGGCCCTGTTCAGCAGTTCCCCAATCGTCAGGATCTGGATCCTCGGATAATCCTTCTCCCATCCCGGCGAGTGATAATAGCCAGCCGTCACCGCCTCGGTCTTCATCTGCCGCGAAGGCTCCTCCAGGGTGACAAAGACGCCCATGGCTGCGTTCTCCCGCTCCACCGTGCCCCGTAGATCCCGAATGTCACCGCTCTTGACCTGCACTAGCACCCGCTTGGCCTTGCCCTTGGCCTCGTCGATGAAGTTGATCACGCCATCGATCCCCTTGTCGGCGCCCTTCTTGCCCCTTCTTGATTGACCCTTCGCGCCCGTCGGTTTGGCCTGGACAAGAGACAGCGCCCACCACTCAAACTGGAATCGGTTGTCCTGGGCCAGCTGCCTGGCGGCTGGCACCGACTGCGGCTCGCCGATCACCTTAAACTGGACGCCGGGGAACATGTCTTCCAGCCTGTACTTGATCAAGGCAACGGCCAGATGGGTGAGGTCGATGCCGATCCAGCGCCGCCCGAGCTTCTGAGCAGCCCCGATAGTGGTCCCGCACCCACAGAACGGATCGAGCACCACATCCCCTTCGTTGCTGCTGGCCTGGATGATGCGCTCAAGCAGGGCGAACGGTTTCTGGGTGGGATATCCAAGAAGCTCCTTATGCCAAGAGCGTAGAGCCTGAATATCATCCCAGACATCCTGCAGCGGTAGCCCGGCAGACTCATCCAAGTACTTCTTGAATCTAGGTATTCCGTTGCGAGTCCAATAGATACGATTTTCGCGCAACAGCCTGTCGATGCCTTCTTGAGCATACATCCAGTGACGATTTGGAGGAGGAGCAATCTCCCCATGTTCACCGAAACTCCTTAGAGGTCCACTTCCCGCACCTGTAAGATCTGCCGACATAAAACGACGCCCGTCAGTCTCACGATATCGATAGTATTGTTGGGTATACTCCTCACTGTACGCTTGAAAAGTGTCGTTCCAAATGTAGTTGTCGCTTCTGGAATAGAAAAGAAGAGTATCATGGATACTCCCGCACCTGGATGGATCATTGTGGGCACTGGTGCGCTTCCAGATGACCTCGTTTCGGAAATTCGCTGGCCCAAATATGGTGTCCATCACGATCTTGAGATAGTGGCTGGCCGTGGGGTCACAGTGCAGGTAGATGCTGCCGGTGGGTCTGAGCACACGGTGCAATTCCAGCAACCGGACGGCCATCATGATCAGGTAGGCCATCATCTGGTTGGTGCCGATGAACTGACGCAAGGCACCGATCATGGTACTCACCTCAGCCGGCCCATCTGTCACCAGTTCATGATAAGTCTGCTCAGCGATCGGACCCCAATGCCAGGTATCGTCGAAGGCCGCGATCTGCGCCTCGGCCTCGTCGCCCCCCTCGTGTTTGAACAGCACGTTGTATGATCGGTTGGAGTTAAAGGGGGGATCCAGGTAGATCAGGTCAACGCTCTCATCGGCGATATATTCACGCATGATGGGGAGATTATCCCCGTAGAACAGGGTGTTTTGGGTGATCCGCTCAGGTGGCATAGGTCTCCGTTTGGCATACTGCCTTGGTGCGCGGGACACTATCCCAGATATTGATGCTCTTGATCGTCAGCGGTGGGGAGGCACTTGGATCCCGACCATCTATGTAAGCTATCCCTGGCACCTCAAATGTCCCTTTATTAGTGGTTATGGTTCGCGTGCTGACATCCTCCACGGGGGTGTCAGGGCTTGGCATTGGACTTGCCCTACAAGCAACCAATGCTATGCAACTGAGTACCGCAAGAAACACCAGCAATCGTTTCACTTTTGCTACCTCCGCATTCTCAGCCGAATAAGGTTAGATCGCCGGAGAGCATGGCAATGGCCCTTACCAAGACACCAAGAATCATGACGGTGAGGCCAACAGAGAATCCGTCGCCGAATACCATCAGGATACAGCCGAAAAGTACTGCGGTCATTCCTATTAGGCCAATCCAGGGCCTCTTTTGGCGCTTCTCCGCCATGACAGGCATCATGGCGGGTTGTTGTGCTGGAGGCCGCCCTATCTCGGTAGGTGGTGGCTGCTGCAATTGCAGTAATTCGGTAGCCGCTTGTTGATTGTCAGGGTCGATGGCTAATACATGGCCCAAGCACTCCTTTTTCCGTTCTGGATCATCCACGGCCCTTGCCATCCAATACCAGGCCATTTCATTACGTGGATTAGCCTGGATAATGGACGACAGAAGACCTTGCGCCCCTTCCTTGTCGCCTGCCTGAAGTGCGTCTATAGCTTGTTGCAGTTTGTCGGTCATTGTCACGCCCTCCCATCGTTTTGTACCACACTCATACCCCCACAAAACGTCTGTGGCAATGCGGCGCCATCTCTTCAGGCGTATAGTGTGCCTCTCGAAAGGCCGGTGTGTATTGGTTCTCAATCGCGCTGACAATCTCTCTAAGCACCGCCAGCGCCTGGTCGCGCTCGTTCTGGATCCGCTCCACCATCGTCGCCTCCAATCCCGATTGATCCCGTTTGCTATTCATAGTGCCTGTATGTGTCCAAGTATGCCAAACGCCCCCCCAGGAGAGACAATACCGGCGGGTCGCTGGCGTATTGCCATCTGTCGCCAGTAGTCGCTTGTTGTCGCTGGCGTCATGCAGCGTCAATCAGGAAACAGGGTGAATCCGGTCGGGTATAGGTCGGTTTTCAGCTTGCCTGCCTCGTATTGCTCAAGCCCAGCCTCGATCAGCAGCCGGGCCACGTCGCTCGTTTTCACCTTTGCCCCAGGGGCGCCCCCTGCCAGCTCTTTGGCAATGTCGCGGATCCGCTCAATCAGGGGTGCCGGTAAATCATAGGTGGCCTTGCTGCGTTGGGCGTCCCACGAGCGATCACGCCGGACCGTGGTCCGTACTCTGCCGGCCAGCACCTCGGGCACGGCCTCAACCGGCTCTAGTGGATCACGCCGCTGCTTCGGCTTATCAGCCATGCTCTAGCACCCTCCAGACCAATACCGCATATTCCTCGGCCGCCCGGCTCTTCGGGGCGTGCTCCCAGATCGTCAACCCCTCGGCCGCGCACTCCCTGAGTACCGTTGCCCGGTGGATCGGTGGCAACACTGCATCAGCCAAGCGCTCGTGTAGTTGCTCCAAGGCGGCCGCGCTTTCCCTGGTTACATCGTCATGCATCGTTGGCAACACGCCAAACAGCCGACAACGCCCCCCTTGTTGCTCTATGGCTTGCATCGTAGCCAGCACCCCCGCCAGCCCCTCAGCCGCCGGATAGTCGGTGGCCACGGGTGCCACCAGCCAGTCAGCAGCGTATAGGGCCATCTCTTGCAGAGTGCCCACAGATGGGGAGGTGTCGAAGATCACATAATCAGCCTCGGCATGTGCCAAGGCTCTGGCCACCGCGTTTATCTGGTAGCCTTCCACAGTCAGCACCATTTGAGCGGTGGCCGTCCGCTTATCACCAGGTACAATGTGGAGGCCAGCGCGCTCGTGCTCGTTGGCATCGGTGGACCGGGTGACGTCGGCCAGTGGGCGCTTGCTCACCAGCAGGTCAAATACCCCGCTCTCTTGTCGCAATCCCAGGAACGTCGCTGCCTGGCCTTGCGGATCCAGGTCCACCAGCAACACGCGCTTGTCACGTAGGGCCAGGCCGTGGGCCAGGGTGACGGCGGTGGTTGTTTTCCCAACACCGCCTTTTTGGTTGGCAATGGCAATGGTTCGCATCATCCCCCCCTCGCAACCAGTATACCACACCTTAGCAAGGGCTGATGGTTGCCATGCGCCGCTGGCTGTCGCTTGTTGACGCTGGCCGTTGCCACCAGCGCATCAGGGCCGCTCAGGTGGGGCGTAGACGGGTCGCTGGTATGCTTGGTATCCTTTTCCTCGTGGCGTCGGTCCTGGCGTGTCCTGGTGCCTTGCCATGACAGCCTGGCCTACACTCCGCCGTTAATGGTGCCAAAGTTGCTCCGCAGGCCTGGCAGGTCGTCACGGTCCACCGCCGGGCGTCCCTGTCGCAACAGCCGCTTGATCACCCGGGCCGCCTCGTGCATCTCACCTACCAGGCTGTCGGGTTGTTGGGCTTGGTCGCACAAGGCCAGCAGGGCCAGCCCCAGGGCTTGCGTGGTAGTCATCGGCTCGTTGTCGGTCATCTCCGCCACCTTATGCGTTGTTTTTTTTCTGCCCTTAAGTGCCCGAAAACACGTGGTTTCACGTTGTTTTTCAGGTGAAAACATCGCACAATGTATTTTGTCCGTTGTTTTCCAGAAGGCCAGATTTTAAGCTTTCGTGCCGCCAGAAGGCCTCGCAGATCACCGCACCGCCCGAGGTTATCAGCAGGTGCCTCCTCCACTGGCCACCCCTCACACCTCAGCAGCCAACCGGTCCCGTTGCGGCGTCTCACCAGGGCAGTCAAATCCACCACCGGCGTGCTCAATCCCATGATGCTCAACTCCCACTGTTTCAGACTGTTTTACAGTGTGCCAGCGTATATGCTCCTGTTTGTTTTTCATACCGACTCGTCAATTTTGCACCTTATGCCCGCGTCCGTGGAGGTTACCTGAACCTACCTGTTTTTCAGGTTGTGTGGTTACTCACTCACACCCCCGCGCCCGTGGAGGTTCCGCCTACCAAGCCCATGTCACAAAGCCCCTGGCCAGGACTGCCAGCGGCGTGTCAAGATGTCGTGTCACCGTTCACCCCCAGGGCCGCCGCCAATTGCGCCCGCTCCCGGCTTTCGATGTCGCGCACACTGGCCAGCGCGCCCAGATCCATACGCTGCTCCACTTCACTCACAACGCGTTCCCGTAGCACATCAGCCGGTAGGGCATCCAGTTCAACGCTCACATCCCCGTACCTGGCCACAAACTTTGCCCGCCGGGTGTCAGTCTTCTTGGTAAAGTCCGGTGGCAACCGGTAACGTCGTATGTCATCCAGCATCAGGGCACACTTGACAATCTCAGGGTAACACTCGAAGAAGGCCAGCCGTTCAGCCAGGCTTCTCACCATATCCTCGCCACTGGGGTCCAGGTCCCCGAAGTACAGCACTGTCACCTTGTCGCCCCCACCAAACCGGCCGGCCGCGTTACGTATGCTGTCCCATCCATCGTAGCCACGCCCCACATTCAGGGTCACACCGAAGGGTGCCAGCGCGTCCTCGCAGATCCCGGACAGCGCGCCCTTTTCCAGCCACACCTCGCAATAGTCAGGCTGCATGCGCCATACGTCACGCCGGTAGTTGCTCACCGCCACCGCGCCGAAATCGCTCAGATCATCCCACATGCCCACAGATCGCGGCCGTCGCAGCCGGTCTTCGATCCAGTCCCAGGGTATCGTGCCATCCTTGCGGGCGTCCACCAGCAGATTGCTCACCGCCTTGTATCTGCTTACCGTGTTTTCTAGGACTTTGTCTCGAAACAAGCTGATAATAGACTTGTCGCACCGTCATGGGGTGGTAGTCAGTCAATACCTCCACAGCGGCCGCCAGGTATACCAGCGTCTTCTTGTGTCTTGCCATCACTTCACCATCCTACTACGTGCTCAACCCCAGGGCGTCGGCCAAATTTGCCAAATTCGTCAAATTGACGACATTTGACATTTCTTCCTCTTTGCGCTATAATGGCATCAAATATGCGTCCCGAATACTGCCTGTATGGGTGGGTGCTCTTGCCAGGCAAGAGATAGGGCGTTCCCCCTAACCATGGGGGTTTTTTTATTGCCGTGTCAGATCCCTCAGAACACCCCTCGCCATCCCCTGATTCAACAGACTCACCATAGCCGGCTGTCCCTCGGTTGCCGCTCTCACAAGGCCACACAGGGCATCAGCCAGCCGAATCAAGGAGTCACTCTCGTCTTTTATCCCCCTCACCTTCTTCACCCTGACACCCTCCTTGCGCAACTGCTTGCTCACTGCCCGCTCCAGCTTTCGTGGAAGCCCATCTATCAGCACTGTCACTTGGTATTCGCCTTCGCTTGCGCCTTCCAGTGCCCTGGCTATTGCTTGTACCACCGGGCCTTGATACGCCTTGATATCACGGTAAACCGCATAGTTCAGTTTGCCCACAAGCAGCGGAGTCTCCAACACCCGTTGGACATAGTTCAGTCGGCGTTCATAACTGGTCTTAATCCACTTGGCTTGCCGCTTGCCCGTTCCTTGCTCTATCGCCTCACACACTTGCTGATATTTGTCTCTCTCTCGGTCCGTGATCACCACAGACACAATGAAAAGTGTCCCCTCGGTATCCTGCCCAGTTTCGTCAACATAGCAGTAAAGCTTCGTCTTCACCCTACTCAACACTCATCCCATCCCTCCTGTCAATCCCATTTGATCCGGTATGTTTTACAAAGCCCATGATACAAAGAGGCATATGTAAAACCTGTTAACCGGCCTCGTGCTCAGCCCCCACTGTTATTGACTGTTTTACAGTGACCTGCTTCCACCTGTTTTGCAGGTTCGGTCAATTGACCGACTCGTCAAAATTGCACCTTATCTCCCCGTGGCCAAACACCACCTTCGGACACAGCCAGGAATTCACGCCGTCCAGGCCGCCACAAGGTATGTCGCAATCATCGCAGCCATACCACGCTCGCATCGCAATCAGCAGCATTTCGTCAATTGGATCCATCGTTCATCCCCGCCAGCCTTGGCGGAAACTCGAAGCGCCTCAGCGGTGGTTTCTCGCGCCGCCACGCCGCCAGTTCCTTTTCCCAATGGTCGAAGATCTTGTCATATAGCTATTGGTCAGTCAGGGTATTCGCCGCCTCGATCCAGCCATCGCAGTAGCCCCGCCGGTATGCGGCCTCCGGGTCCTCCGGCGTTTCATCGGCCAGGATCTGCGCCACGGTCAAGACCTCTAGTGGTTCGTGCTCAGTCATCTGTCATCCTCGCTTTCCTGGCCGCCGCCATAGTAACAGCCCAATACAACAGAGTTAGGCTTATCCGGGTGCTCTTGGCACACCAGCGTATCAAGCCGACATCTCAGTGCGTCAATGGCATCTATCAGCCGGTGGGCCGGCTTCTCCACCTCCGCCACCGGGTAATGGTGGCTCAGGTCAACAGACAGGTGAACCGCCTGGTCGTGCATTGCCTTCAAGACCTTGCCCGTTTCCTGGTGCTGCTCAAGTGTAAACTGTGGTTTTGTCATCTGTCATCCTCCCATCCCTGCAGCCAGCCAGGCTCGCAGATCCGCGCCGTCTTGGGCCATCTGGTTTGCATCGTTCCAGTAGGGCCGCCAGCGCTTGGCGTTTGGCAGTACCCCCACCCAATAGTTCGCGCCCTTTTCACCAGGACCGTCGTTGTCATAGGCCACCAATACCACAGGTGCCAGGGCCAGCCGTGCCACCCATTGCGGTCGCCTTGCCCCCTTGGTGCTCCCAGTGGCCACAGGGATCACCAGATCACCCGCCAGGCAGGCCAGGGTCAGGGCGTCAAGCTCCCCTTCGCACAAGACCACGGGCTTGTCAGATCCAACAAACTCAGCCAGGTATAGCGCATTGCGCCCACCTGGTAGGCTTATGTACCGTGTGGCGTCGCCCACAGCAGGCAGTCGAAAACGCACCCCCCACAAGTCACCGCCTTGCTCCACTTCCCAAGGGATCACCACAGCCCGAGGTAGCCATACCTGCTTGTCGCCGTCAGGCTCCAACCCCCAGGCTTCCCGGCTCTCTCTACGCTCAGCCGGATTGTAGCCCAGGCCGGCCGCCAGTATGTGGCCATCGTCTAGCTGTCGGTCACGCAGCCAGGCCAGCGCCTCTGCGCCAGCGTCGGACCATAGGCGCTCCTGGCAGTCAACCACAAACTCCTTCGCCTTTTGTTGCCACGTTTCACCTGGTCGGGCCAGCCGTCCGGTGTGCATCGGTGCTGGCCGCTTGGCAACAGTCGCCGAGGTGCGCACCAAAGAGTCAGCCCCCAGGCGCTCGCAGGCTTCTTTGAAGCTCAGCCCTTCCAGCCAGGCCAGGAACTCGATCACGTCGCCTCGCTTTTCGTGGCATCCCCGGCAGGCAAACCAATCAGCCGTCACGTAGAACCGGTCATCCCCGCCGCACTTCGGGCAGGGTCCGGCCATCTCGTGGGCCGTCTTGCGTTTCAGGGTTGTGTATTGGCCTGCCATCTCTCGCAGGTCATAGCGTTGTCTCAGTGCTTCGGTGTCTATCATCGCTCTTTCTCCCCCACAAGGGGAGTTTCGGGGTTTTGGGTTTTGTGTAATGAGTTCATTACTACCCCGAGTCTCAGAATTACGTAGTTTCTTTAGTAGTCATGGTGTATAATAACTCATAACTCATAACCCATAACTCTCTTCATGTCATTCGCTTACCAGCCGAAACACCTTGGTTTTGGGGCCACCTCTTGGATTCTGCCAGTCCTCTTCTTCGGTTGTATTCATCTCGCACAGGTCGTAAAGTGCCTCTTTGAGTTCATTGGCTCGCATGTCTCTCATTCCTTGCCGAAGGTTGCGGTAGGTCATGCCAGCCGGGCCCGCCTTGCTCAATTGGCGCACTATTCGTTGTTGGACCCGGTCCAGTTGGGTAACCTGGGTCTTGCTGATAGCCCGGTGTGCACTTGCCCGCCAGGTCTCTGTAATGGCAATTGCTCGGGCCAGGTGGCGCAGTTCTATACAGGGACTCTCCGTGCCGCCTTTCCAGTCCAGCGCCGCCAACAGCATCGCCACCTTCAGCGCGTGCTCAGCCAGTCGCCCGTAGGCACCCCATAACATCTCCGGCACGTCGCCATCAGTCAGCAACTCATAGCCAACAGCGCGGTTGTATGCTTCCCATGCACCATAGGCGCCAATGCCCAATGTAACCGATTGTGCCTCCGGTGGGTCTGGCCACGCTGGAAGTGGCAGCCGCTCATACAGATTGACAAGCGCCTCTATCGGTGGATCCCCCGGCTCCTGGGATCGCTGCCACTCTGGCTTGTCGGTGTCTGGCGTCAAGATTACGAATCGTGGCCACCATCCCATAGCCCACAGGCGTTCACTGGTCAGATGGGGTGCCAGGGCCGCCGGTGTGCTGGCTCCCAGGGTTGTTAGATATGAGTTTCGTACTACAATGCGCCCCTGCCCCCGCGTGGATCGGGCATACAGGGGGTCACAATCGTAAAACCGAATCAGGGACTCGACGAGTCCCTGATTGTAGTCCTTGCCCGCCCCGGCCATCAGCCCGCTCATCTCATCCAGCAGTAGTGTCCGTTGGGCCGCAAAGTTGCGCTCCTCTTTCCACAGCGTCTTGTCTTGCTCCGTCAGCGCGTCGAAGTGGCTTGGCTCCCTGCCTGCCAGGTCTGACAGAAGCCCTTCGGGCGTCATGTCCTGGGTAGTCAGTAGGTAGGGCCAGTTGTTGAACAACATCCGCCGCACGACATTGAGTCCCGTGGTCTTGCGCCAAAGCGTGGTAGGTGCCAGCCACAACACGAATAGGTTTGGGTATATGTCCCCGTAGTGAAGGGCCAGCTTCAGGCGTCTGGCCACGATGGTACTCACCATTGCCAGCGCAGCCCCTTCGTGGAATAGCCGGGGTGTCATAGGTGAAATCTTGCTGGCGTACTCTACCTGGTCATCCAGCCAGCCCCCCGTTTCACGTCCGAGGTCTGGGTCGGGCTGCGCTCCTTTGGGCAAGGGTGGCGTCATGTCTATTGTCGGCAACCCGTCTTGATCACCAGCCAGCAACATGGCAAGGGCCAGGTCTTGCCGGGCCAGGGCGTCAAAGGCTTTCCGTGCCCCGGTTGCGCCATTCGCCTGGTGTGCAACGCCCACCGCCTCTACCTTGTCAGTCCAGGGCCCAAAGTCGGTTTGATCGTTGCCGTTGGGCGACTCGCCGTTCAGCAGGCATTGGATTGCGTCACGTGCCAGCGCATCGTGGTCAGTCAAGGTCGTGGTCATCGTTGCCCTCCAAGTCCGGCATCCGGCTTTCCAGATAAACGATGTCGGCCAGCGCCTGGTCGCGTCTGTCGGCGTGTTTGGTTGCCGCAAATGGAAAATGCCGGGCTGCCTGCCAGGCGTCAATAGCTGCCAAGTTATGGGCGTCGGCGTCGGCGTCGGCCACTGCTCGGTCAATCTGACGCGATAACTCGTGGTCGAATCTCGTGGGTTGACTTTCAGCGGGTGATGTGATAAACCCAAAATGGGTATCAACATCTGTCCAGTGTTGACCTCCGCCCTGCCCCGGTCGCCAGCCGGGGCTTCTTTGTGCCATCATCCCTGCACCTCCACTTCTTGTGCTTTACACTCTGTCGCCGGTTCATCGGGCCGTAATAGGCCACACCGCCGCGCTTCGTTGCGCAACAGCCAGCGCAGTTGCTCTTTCGGTGGTCGACAACTTTCCTCGCTCAGGTGCTGCAGCGCATCGCGTTCCTCTGGGCTGAAACTGATGGTCAATCGTTGCATCATCGGCCACACCTCCCTTTATTTGATTCCAGCATATCACAGAATGGCGGACATAACCGGACATTACTGAAAACTCATTCAATCTCACCCGATTCCCGAAACTTGCTCACCAGCCGTCGCAGGTGCCTGTCCGAGATGCCTTTATACATGGCGTACATCTCTTGGTTCCTGGTGTGTTCGCTTTCCAGCCAGTCCTTGACGATCTGTAGTTGTTGATCCAGCGGCATCCCCTTGGGTCCCCCGCGCCTTTTCAGTTCAACCACCATCCGCTGGGTCACCCTGGCCACCCGGGCAATGGCAGCCGCCGGTGTCCTGCCATCATCTGTGATTGTCCGCCTGGTCTCGCAATCGCTCACACGCACCCCTGGCCCGGTCTCTTCGGTGGTCACCGGTGTTATCTCTACCTGCGCAGAACAGCCGGTGTATTGCGGGTGCCGCACGAAGACTCGAATCGCCGCAATCTGCCCGCTGTCATCGATGTCCGCCTCGATCCACTTCTCAGCGCCAACAAATAAGGCGTCAAGGTCCCTGTCGCCGGTGCTTGGTAGCGCTCCACGTTGTGTTGCCATACGCTCCCTCCAAAACACAACGCCCACCGCGGCCGGCCTGGCCAGGGTGGGCGTGCTTGACAAGAATCTCGTTTCGTGTTATCCTAGTATGCAGAATCGCATCGCGCTCGCAGCGCAACGCAAGTCAAGCACCCCACTGGCCGCCAAACCGTCGGGGTGTTTTTCTTTTGGTTGTGGCTACTCGGTCACTCAGTCAGTGTCAGCCAGGCCGGCAACGGCTCCTCTCCCATACCTGGTAGTTGTGGCGTTGCAACCAATTGACCACGTGCCAGCGCCAGGGCAGCCCCTCTACCAAACTCGGACAGACTCAGCTTGCGCCCGGCCGCTGCCATTCTGATTTCGTGTTGCTCGCTGTCACTGACAATGAGCACAATGCGTTGTTTGCGTTCATACGCCACTGGCATACCCTCGCTTTTGTTACTGTAACAAGTATATCATAGCTGCGTCGATTGCGCAAGCTCCAGCTGGCCGGTGTTACTGGCTCGGACCCAGTAACACCCAACCCTACGCAATCCTACTGTTACTGGGGCCAGTAACAGTAGCTACGCACTAGCACTCCAGTAACACTTGGTGATGTTACTGGGTCCCAGTAACACCTTGCTCAGCGCCCACCTGGTAGCCCGTCTGCCAGGATCGCCGAGGTGTTGGTCGTTGCTGGCCAGCAAAACGGCTCTGGTGGCTTCTGGTGGCCAAATGCTAGAAAATCCGATGTATCGCTGGACAAAAATCAGTTTCTATGTTATAGTATACTTGGCTGGAGGTGAGAAAATCCACCACCTCACGCACTGAGTCCTGGAAACAGGCCAGTCAAAGCAGATGTCGGGACTGGTGGTCCGACCCAGCCACACCTAAAAGCCCGTGCTCTATTGCGGGCTTTTTTCTACTCGCCACGACGTTTCCAGAGTACTTCCCCCCATGACTTCCAGTATTCCTGCTCTTTGGCCAAGCGAAAAGACAGCACTGAGTGTTTGTAACCACTGGCCTTTCTTTGCATCAAAACAGCCACGCGTAGATAGTGTTCGTCTGTGTGCTGCCGAAAGAACACGGCCACCTGCTCACGGCTTTTGTCAGCGCACACGATATCAGGATCCAACACGACGTCAGGCAGAAGACGCTCCAGGGGTGCCATCTCTGGGTGCCTGGCCAGATAGTGGAAACGCCGCTCCCCTGTCAGCACAACCTCAAGATTGCCCCTCACCGAAGAGGCCCAATGCCTTACGAGACTCGAGGGCAGCCTACCGATCACAAGCACACCGTGCCGCCTGAGACTCCTGACTTTGCTAGGCCTTACCATTGTTGGTATCTTCTCACAGGGGTTACAGTAGTCGTGGTTGTGCCAACCCGCCACCGTCGAATGAATAGATCGCCGGTGGCTCTCGCTTTTCGATGGACAGATCCCCGATGTAGCCCAGGGTGGTCTTGTCATCAGCGTGGCCCAGGTTCTGTTGGATCTCCAGTAGCCCGACGCGGGCACCATAAAGCCGGGCCGCGTATGTCCGCCTCAGGTCGTGTGGTCGGGCTGTCACCAGCCGGCCGTCAACAACAACAGGATAGCGCCCGAGGATGTACTGGATCGCTCGCACCGACAGTCGCCCAGGCCGTAACCTCTGCCCACCTTTGTACAAACCTCTGAAGACCGGGCCATCCTGTATGCCAGCCCGTGCCAGCCAGGCGTCAACGATCGTTAAACACCAGGACAATTCGCCGTAGGGTATCAGCCGTTGCTTGGCGCCCTTGCCTTTGCGCACGCGAAGACACAGCTTGCCTTTGCTCGTCTGCCTCAGATCGTCCACGTCCAGGCTCGATAGTTCCTGCTCCCGCAGGCCAGTGCATAGCAGCAAGGACAGAACCGCCGTATCGCGCAACCCGGCCAGCGTGTCAACTCCGGGCGCCGCCATCAGGGCTTCAGCCTGCTTCTTGCTCAGCCGGAGGTGCTCACTGTCAGTCACGTCCTGCTTGGTGGGCACCGTCACCTTTGCTGCCCGTGGATCCATAGCGTTCTCGATCCGGGTGATCAATTCATCGACGGTTGCCTTTCGACTCACGAAGCCACCAGCCTGGTCAGCCGCCAGGGCAAAGAAGCGTGGTCGGTCCAGCAGCAATTCAGCATAGCGGCCGCGGACGGTTGACAGGTGGGCCGATATTGTCGCCGGCGCCAACCCCAGGTCGGCCAGGTGGTCCCGATAGCCTGCCAGGTCTGGCGCATACCAGCTCACTTCCGCCTTGTCCAGCCAGCGGGCAAACTTGCCCAGTCGGTAGCGCCTGTCCTTGTCGGCGTCGGGCCGCAAGATAACACCGACGTTCTCCGGTTGCTGCGTCACCTGCATCTGGGTTGACATGTCACCCTCCCTGCTTGTTTATTGCGTATACTTGGTATTCTACGCAATCATTATACCATGTCAGGGCCGGGTTGTCAGGGCTCAACTTTGATGAAAACTCACCCGCCAGGACCATCGGTCACAGCGCGCCAGGTCGTGTCGCCAGGTGCCGGGTTGCGCCGCCAGGTCGTCGGAATCGCCGAAGATGTCTTAGACAGGTTCATGTATTACCCTGTCCCTTGCCTTGTTTTATGGCCTTGTTCACTCTGTTTCTTTGCCGCTGCCAGATTGGCTCAGCGAAGCCCACAAGAGTTTATTGCGTTTTAGAAGCATTTCCGACTTGTAACAAAGTAATAAAGTATCCAATATGCGGCTGATGCTTGCTTCATCATTGAACCCTGCCACATCAGCAATCACTTCCTGTGTGTGGTAGGATAGCTACATGTCAAAGATATTTTCGTTCAATGTCTCTTCTTCTTCGCCCTGGATCGAAGACATCCAGGCCCGGCAGCAAGCCAGTCGGGATTCGGTCATCGTTCGCCTCAGCCGCCTGGGATGGATACAGGATGAGATAGCGGCGGGGATAGACCAGAGCAGGGTCACCCAAGTTATGAGAAACGGCAGTTTTGCCGAAATTAAGGATTTGCTATCTGAGGGCCGGGATATGGCATATGTGGCGGGCTAGCCACAGTCAGCCCGTCGGTTCACTTGGCATTACCATGTTCATCTGGGCCCAGGTGGCCGCGGCCGCAGTATTGAAACGCAGCCCCCAGGCTGTAGGTGCAGGTTGTCAGGGTGCCGCTCGATCTGGATGATCTTTCTGGCGGCGATATCGCAGGCCTCGGCCAATAGTTGGCCGTCTTCGGGAACCAAGTTCCATCGGGGCAGGACAGCGCCTACCGTCCCCACTGGCCAGCTTTTGCCAGATCGCCAGGACAGCGCCGGCAAGTGTGCCAATCACAAGGCCGCTGATGATAGATCGCGCAGCCGGGACTGCGACATCGGCTTCGAATCTCGCCTCGCGGGCCGTTGTGTTCGACGAGGTGGGCTGCCAGTGTGTCATTGACCGGTGGGAATCGCTTAGCAGGTACCCTGGCGTGTTCTGGGCGCTTTCGCCATCTACCCATAGCCCAATGTATCCTTTTGCCCCTGGCGTCCCTCCTGGCGTCCCCTGGTCGCTTGCCGTGGCAGCCTGGCCTACACTGCCCGGTCCACCATTGCCGAAATTGCTCCGCTGCACCGACAGATCGTCACGGTCCACCGACGGGCGTTCCCGGTCCAGCAGCCGGTTGACAACCAGTCGGGCCTCGTACATCTCGTCAGCCAGATTGCCGGGCTGGCGCGCCTGGTCATCCAGTGCCAGCAACGCCAGGGCCAGGGCCTGCGTCGTGGTCATGCCCGGCTTGCGGGCCATTGCTACGCTCTGCCCAGCCAGGCTCGTGCCGCCTCGAGGTACACTTCCCAGGCCAGGCTCTCCGGGCCGCTTTTCACAGCCAGGCCAGCATATTCAGCCGCTCGTGTGCGTGCCTTGATCGCAGATCAGGCGGACCGGCAGGCCACATCCTGGGCCGCTCACTCGATCACTCATGCTCATGTTCATCACCCCCTTTTGGCTCGATTGCGCTCACACTGGCATGTTCCAACACATCCAGCCGTCCGGCCCCCGCCGCTGCCAGCCAGAACACACACGCTGTCTATGCCAGTTGCCGCTCGTTCACCGGTGCCATGGCCGCTCGTTCCCGCCTCAGCGACTCCAGCCGCTCAGAATCCTGGCGGCGGCCACCTTCCACCCTCACGTGTTCAAGCATTCCCACGTCTGTAAGGTTTGCGTCCAAACTTGACAACTTGTCAACCAGTTGACTTTTTTGGTTTTTCACGATATAATGAAATCGAGAATGACCTTCGGGGTGAGTAAATGGGGACTCACGCTGGCCCCTGGCCAGAGATCCGGGCCCTTCCCGTCCCGGCGGAGGTCATCTTTTTTATTGCCTTGACTTGAGATTGCCGCCGCACACCCGACTCCTTACTTTGCGTGCATACACCTGATGAAACGTCACCAACACATTAACCCCCAAATCCCTACAACCCATCTGAATCACCGCCACATACCACTTCCCATCAAATTGTCTGTAGACCTCCAACCTTTGATTGCCCTTCGGCGATAACCCAGCATACTCCCAGCCCCTAAACAGCTCTCCTAACCGCCTGACCATCGCCACGTCTGTAGGATGTCGCACCTCTATCTTTCCAACAACGCTCTTGGGTACTACCAGCGTGCGCGCACAACTACTGCTGAATCGCAGCAGTGAGTCCGGCAAGTTCAGACGCAGGGGTCCGTCCTCCCAACTGAAGATTTCAGGCACTCTCACTCGGCCCCCACATCCAATTACCTGCATATGCCGCCCCTCGGCTCATGTTGGCACCTGGTCACCCAAAACCGCTGTCACTTGCGAAAAACACTATTTCCGCCAGTGTTTATGGTAATCGCCCTACCCTTGGTTACCATCGTTATGATTGCGTAGAATGCCCGTCCACCGCCACCTTATGCTGGCCGGTCTCGAAGCTGCGGACCACCTTAACCCCATCTGGCGTGTAGCCCTCGATGCCCCAATCGTAGAAGTCCTCAAGCTTAGCCACCCCATCTGCCCGCGCAGGCCCGCCAGGCCGCTGCCCCGGTTGCACGAAGGAGTCCCGGTAGTCCTCATCGGTATACCAGCGTTGCCCACCGAGGTTGACAGATGGCGATTCGCCGCTCTCAAGCTTGGCAATTAGCAGGCCGGCCGGATTCTTGATCCCATCTTGCTGACGTATGTAATCAATCCAACGTTCTATGGTGTTTCCTGTTATCCCTGGCGATTCTACTATGTTCTGGCGTTTGGGATTCGCAACGTTGAAGCTTTTTAGCAGTTCACTTTTTCGCTTTTCTTCAGCAACAACAGCAACATTAGCGTTGTCACCAGAGTTGCCATTGCCGTTTGTGGGCGTTTTTCTACCCGATTCCGCGTGTTGTTGTTGTAAGTTTTCGGGCGCTGGATTGAAGATTTCTTCGTCGGGGTGTTCATGTGAGTCTTGTTCTTCGTTACCTGTGGGGACAAGGGTATGTGCACAGGTAATGATAGGGTCCGTTACCTGGTAATGAACCCCCCCCTTGTTACCTGTGGAGTCAAGCACCTTGTCAATGCGTTTCAGCACACTCGCCAGAAAACGGGCTTCATAGTCAGCCGCGAATTCCTCTTGCACAACGTCGCGCATCGCTGCCAGCGTGTGTTCTGTCAGACTTGGCTCTTCCAGCAGGTAGTAGGTGTTGTGCCAACCCCTGGGCGTTTTTTCGCGTCCGGTTGCCACCAGGCCACAGCACTGCAGCAGGCGCACATAGCGGTTAAAGCTGTTCTGGCCGATTGCCAACTCCGCGCACGCCAGCTTGTAGCTAGGCCACGCTTTTTCGCTTTGCTTTTCGTTGGCTCGATAACACAGGTAGGCATAAACAGCCAGGCCCGTTGGTCCGATAACGGGCGCCCAGCCCATGACCTTGTTGCTGATGGTGAAGAATCCCCGCTTGCGCCGGTCGCGGATTCGCAGCGTTTCACCGTCGACATTCACGGGTTTGACTTTTCCGCCGACTTCGCTTATAGTGGGGGAAGAACTTGAGTCGCCGCCTGTGCTCAGTTCTTTGCCCCGGTCCTTCGCCGGGGCTTTTTTCTTGCTGATCATTGCGCCACCTCCACTTCTTCTGGTCTACACTCTGTCGCCGGTTCATCCGGCCATAGGCCGCAGCGCTTGTACTCCTCACGCAGAATCCACCGCAATTGCTCTTTGGGCGGTCGGTAGCCCCGCTCAGCCGGGGCCTGAAGTGCCTCGCGTTCGTCTGGTGTGAATGAAATCGTTAATCGCCTCAGCATAGCCTCACCCTCCCATCTGTTGTATCCAGCATATCACAGAATAGCGGACATAACCGGCCATAACTGCAAACTCACTCAATCTTACCCAATGCCCGAAACTTGCTCACCCACCGTCGCAGGTGCCTGGCCGAAATGCCTTGATTGGCGGCGTAGATTTCCTGATTCACTTCGTGCTCGCTGGCCAGCCAGCCAGCCAGCCACCATCCTTTTCTGCTCTCCCAGTGGCGTTCCCTTTGGCCCGCCGCGGCTTTTCAGTTCAATCACACATCTTTGGGTCATCCGGGCCAGTTGGGCAATCGCAGCCGCCGGTGTCGTGCCATCGTCCGTGGTTGTCCGCTTGGTCTGCCAGGTGCTGACACGCACGCCGGGGGCAGTATCTTTGGTCGTCACCGGGGTCATCTCTACCAGCGCATTACAGCCGGTGTGTTGCGGATGTCGCACGAAGACACGAATCGCCGCCAGGTGCCCGCTGTCATCCGTCTCAATCTCAATCCATTTCTCAGCGCCAACAAATAAGGCGTCAAGGTCCCTGTCGCCGGTGCTTGGCAATGATCCGCGCTCTATTCCCATAGTCCCTCCAATAACACAACGCCCACCGCGGCCGGCCTGGCCTGGTGGGCACTTGACAAGATTCTCATCTCGTGGTATCCTGGTATGCAGAAACGAATACGCGCTCGCAGCGCATCCAGTCAAGCACCCCTCAGGTTGCCGCCGGTCGGGGTGTTTTGATTCAGTTGTGTCTCTACTCGCTCACTCAGCCGGTGTTAGCCAGGCCGGCAACGGCGCTTCTCCCATACCTGGTAGTTGTGGCGTTGCAACCAATTGACCACGTGCCAGCGCCA
>JACKQG010001847.1_pt1 | contig 28665 bp, 22 predicted proteins | sample 8237621 | NCBI WGS metagenome assembly JACKQG01 (sample SAMN15677084, study PRJNA649215) | marine metagenome | biome: marine; feature: Black Sea; material: saline water; isolation source: suspended particulate matter (SPM) from the Black Sea western gyre | collected 2013-06-09/2013-06-10 | depth... | reverse complement strand
TTATTTATGCTCTGGTATTGATCCTGGTAATGATATATTATCCCGGGGGATTTTCATATTTTTACGAAACGAATATCAGAAAGATTAAAAATAAAACGTTACGTTATTTTTTTAAGGGTAGAGATTAGAGAAAAATAGATTTAAAGGAGATTTAACAATAATGAAAACCAATGCAAGAGCGGTTATTATCGGTGGTGGTGCAATAGGCGTGAGCATTGCCTATCACCTGGCAAAATATGGATGGAAAGATGTTGTTCTGGTTGAAAAACATGAATTAACATCAGGTTCAACCTGGATGGCGGCTGGAAATGTATCTTTTTATCATCCCAGTTTTTACTGCACCCAGATCAACATGAAGAGCATAGAAATTTTCAAACAGTTGGAACAGGAAACGGGTCAGCCATCAGGATGGCATACCACAGGTTCTATTCGGACAGCCGACAACCCCGGTCGTATGGACGAGCTTGGATACTATTATTCCATGAACCGCTGCCTTGGTCTGGATGTCAGTTTTGTCAGTCCCGAAGAGATGGGCAAACTGCATCCTTTTATGAATACAGATGGACTTTTGGGTGGTCTTTACTGGCCTGATGACGGGGATGTAGATCCCAACTCCATGACCCAGGCAATGGCAAAAGGTGCAAGAAAATACGGGGCAGAACTCAACCTTCACACCCTGGTCACGGGTATTGAACAGAAAAAAAATGATGAGTGGGTCGTCAAAACCGATAAAGGTGATATCACCTGCGAAGTTGTTGTCAATGCAGCAGGCCTATGGGCACCCCAGGTCTCAAAAATGGTGGGTCTTGAGATTCCTTCCATTGCCATAGCCCATACTCACATCCTGTATGAAAAAATTAATGCAGTTGAACAAAGAGACACCATGCTGCCTTTGGTTCGAGATCCTGATAAATCCATCTACCTGAGACAGGAGATGGACAGCCTGATTTTAGGCATGTATGAGGCAAAGGGCCAGCAGTGGAAAAAAGAAGGGGTACCCTGGGATTATGCACAACAGGAATTAAACCCGGATATTGATAATATTTCTGACTGCATTGAAGCAGGAATGGAAAGATTTCCGATTCTGGGGGATACGGGTTTCAAACATGTTACAGCAGGACCCATAACCTATACCCCTAACGGAGATCCATTGGTGGGTCCTGCCGCACCTTTGAAAAATTTTTTCCAGGCCTGCGGATACAGTTTCGGTATTACCCAGGCCGGTGGCATCGGGCATTATCTATCAGGATGGATAATGAACGGCGAGCCTGAAATTGATCTGTGGCATGTGGATTCCAGACGGTTTGGCTCCCACGCCAACTGGGCATACAACCATGAAAAAATTGCAGATGTCTATCCAAGACTTTATTCTACCTTTTTCCCAAATGAATTCAGGGATGCAGCAAGGCCCAACAGGACAAGCCCTATCTATGAATACCAGAAAAAAGCCAATGCAGTTTTTGGTGATTACTATGGCTGGGAATGCCCCAACTATTTTCCGCCTCAAGGTAAAGACCTTTATGAAACTCCAAGCTGGAGACGTTCCAATGCATTTGAGCATGTGGGCAATGAATGTCGCCATGCAATGAACAAGGTGGGGATAATAGATCTTACCCGTTTTGCCAAAACAAAAATTTCAGGACCGGGGGCTTTAAGCTGGCTTAACAACATGACCTGCCAGCGAGTGCCTGAAAAAGATGGCGCCATCGCTTTAAGTCCCATGCTGGATCACAATGGTAATTTTAAATCCGACATGACTATAACAAGGGTCAATGCAGAAGAATTTTTCTGTGTAACGGCAAGTGTGGGCAAGAAACATGATCAGCACTGGATGCTGGTCAATCTGCCTTCTGACGGGTCTGTTAAAATGGAGGATCTTACGTATAAAACGGGGTGTCTGGTTCTTGTGGGGCCTGACAGCCGCAAGGTACTGGAAAAGACTGTTTATGGGGATGTGTCCAATTCTGCATTTAAATTTTCCACAAGTCAGCAGATTTATGTGGGCCGGACAAAATGCCGGATCAACCGCATGAACTATGTGGGAGAGCTTGGTTTTGAAATCTTCCATCCCATTGAACAGCAGATTGCTGTCTACAACGCATTGATGGCCGCAGGCAAGGAGTTCAATATTAAATTAATAGGTATGCATGCCATGGATTCCATGCGTCTTGAAAAAGGATACCTGGCCTGGAAGAGTGAAATGAATGTTCACCATACCCCCCTTGAGACCAATATTGGCTGGACAGTGAAGCTGGACAAGGATTTTATCGGTAAAAAAGGTATTCTCAAGCAAAAGGAAGAGGGAATTCCATTGAAATTAGTCTGCATGGTTGTAGATGCAACTGACTCAGATCCCTGGGGATACAATCCGATTTTCAAAGATGGAGAACGTATTGGCATGACTTCCTCGGGTGGATATGGCCACAGGGTTGAAAAAAGTATTGCCATGGGATATATAAAACCTGAATTTGCAAAGGCCGGAACAAAAATGGAAGTGGAAATCTTAGGACGGGCACGCAGTGCACAAGTTGTCACCATGCCGCTGTATGATCCAAAAAATGAGAAAATGAAGAGTTAGAAGTCAATAAACGAGGAAGTAAATAATGAAAATCTGTGTATGTGTAAAACATGTACCTGATACTGCAGCAAGTATAAAACTTGCCGGCGATAAAGGGTTTGAAGATTCAGAAATTAAATTTGTATCCAACCCCTATGATGAGTATGGTATAGAAGAAGCCGTCAGTCTGGTGGAAAAACAAGGCGGTGAGGTTGTAGTTGTGACGGTGGGTAAAGCTTCTGCTGTTACAACCATACGCAGTGCCATGGCCATGGGGGCTCACAGGGCCATTCTCGTGAAAACCGACAGCCAGTTTCTGGACAGTGAACTGACAGCAAAGGCCTTAAAAGCGGTCATGGATCAGGATGGGAAGCCAGATATGATTTTTACGGGAAAAGGATCTGTTGACACAGAAAGTTTTCAGACCCAGTACCGCCTGGCTAAATTATTTGGCATGCCCGTTGTAAATGAAGTCTCTTCCCTGACCATTGATGACGGCAAAGCAATTGCCCAAAGAGAAGCTGAAGGTGGAAAAAGACAGGTCATTGAAATGAGCCTCCCCTGTGTTATCGGGGCAACAAAAGGCCTGAATGAACCCAGATACCCCAAGTTTCCTGACATCATGAAAGCCAAGAAAAAAGAGATTAAGGAGATTGAGTTTTCTGAACTGGGTATTGACGTATCTCAAGGAAAAGTTACGATTGAAAAATTGGAATCTGTACCTGAAAGATCCGGTGCAAAAATGCTTGTGGGATCTGTGGATGATCAGGTAACTGAACTTGTCAGAATCCTTAAAGAGGATGAAAAGGTTTTATAGGATAAGGAGAAAAGGATATGGCCAGGACAGGAATTTTAATTGAAATCGAAAACAATGCCGTAAAAGAGACCAGTTTTGGTGTAATGACGGCTGCAGCCGGTCAAGAGATCTATGCACTGGTATTGGGTGATGATGTCTCTGCAGTTAAAGAAAAGCTTGCAGAATATGGTGCAGCTGTAATCGTCAGCATTACTGCCCCGGGCGATGTTGCATCAAGTCCGGACCTTCAGGCACAAATGATTGCAGCTGCGGTAAAGGAATATAATCTCGAAACCCTTTTAGGAACAGCCAGTGCAACCGGCAAAGATTTGTTTGCAAGAATTGCTGCTATCATGGATGAAGCTCTGGTATCAGATTGTGTGCAAGTCAATATTGCAGATAAAACCGTGAAAAAATCACATTTTTCCGGTAAAACCTTTGCCACGCTTAAGGTAAATGGATCTGTTTTGCTGTGTACCATCCGCCCCAATTCCATTGAACCTGTGGCATCGCCTGCAGCAGGAGAGTTAATGAATTTTTCTGCTGATGTGTCAGATCCTGGACTCATTAAAATTGTGGAAGTCAAAAAAGATGCCGGGAAAAAACTGGATCTGACTGAAGCTCCGGTTATCATCACCGGCGGCCGGGCCATCAAGGCGGCTGAAAATTATAAAATGCTTGAAGCCTGTGCCCAAAAAATGGGAGCTGCTGTGGGTGCCTCCCGGGCTGCCGTGGATGCGGGCTATGCACCCCATTCCATGCAGGTGGGCCAGACCGGTAAAACAGTAAGCCCAAGGCTCTACATTGCCTGCGGCGTTTCCGGTGCAGTTCAGCATTTTGCAGGCATGAAGACATCAAAGGTCATTGTAGCCATTAATGAAGACAAGGATGCACCTATTTTTTCCAAATGTGATTATGGTATTGTGGGAGATATTTTTGATGTGGTCCCTGTATTAACTGAAAAACTTTAAGGGCTCGCTATATTGAGAAATGCAGGATCGTTTATAAAATAGGAAAAGGCAAAACAAAGGAGAACCATGAAAATATTAATTGCATATGACAAAAATATGTCCACTTCAAGGGTTATGGACCAGGCACTTTTGAGGGCAAAAAAAATGGGGGCATATGTCTACCTGGCAACAACCTGCGAACCTGATACAAAACTGCTGACAATAAGGAAGCTGGAAACCGAGCTCGAAGAGCTTGGACAGGAAGTATTTGAAAACAATGGAGTTGAATGCGAAACCCATGTTCTTATCAGGGGCCTGGATCCTGGAGAAGATATTGTATGGTATGCCAGGGAAAAAAAGGTTGATGAAATCATCATTGGCATCAAAAAGAAATCAAAAGTAGGAAAGCTTGTTTTTGGCTCAACAGCGCAATACATTATTTTAGAGGCACATTGTCCTGTTCTTTCTGTTAAATAAAAAAACCCGATGCAGCCATTGAATGACGAAGCAGCATCGGGTCAAGTATAACAAAAGGCCTTGTTCAAACAAGACGCTGTTTCTATTTGCCTTTAACTTTCAATGGCTCCGGAACGAACCCCTTTAAGATAGTTCATGCAGTAATCATCCTTGCCTAAAAGCATGTCCGCCGTTCTGATGGTGGCCATGATTTTTTTATCCAGCGGATCAATAATGGCTGAATCCATGCCAGCATCCATCATCAAAGAGACAAAGGTCCTATTGATGATTTTTCTCTGGGGCAGACCATAGGAAATATTGGACAGGCCGCCTGTGATATGGACCTCGGGGAATTCAGCTTTTATGGCTCTGACAGCATCCAGAACCATGGTGCCTTTGTTGGATTCGACGCTGATGGGCTGGACCAGAGGATCCACATAAATGGATGCTGTGGGGATGCCGATCTTGTTGAGTTTTTCCACCAGGTCTCTGGCGCGGTCCAGGATATCATTAAAAGAAGTCGGCATGCCTGAGTCATCCATGCACAGGGCGATTACCTTGCAATCCTTTCCTTCAAGAAATGGCATCATTGCATTAAACCTTTCTTTTTCAAGGCTGATGGAGTTGATCATGGGTGTCTTTTCCACCATCTTAAAGGCCATTTCCAGGACAGCAGGGTCAGGACTATCCAGGGTAAGAGGTATAGTTGCAATGGTCTGGATAGTGTCCAGCAGCCATTTCATGTCCTCTGTTTCATGTCCGATGCGAGCTCCGGCATTGACATCAATAAAGTTGGCGCCTGCTTCCTGCTGTTGTTTTACATCATCAATGATATAGTCGGCATCCCGTTCTGCTACAGCAGCCTGGACCAATTTTCTAGAGGTGTTGATTCTTTCGCCTATTACTTCAAACATGGTCTATTTTTCTCCTGTGTTTATAGGTCCTTCTTAGTTGACAAGGGACTTGGCAAGTTTTGAAGCAGCCCCGGCATCGGCTGCAAATCCGTCAGCACCGATTTCATCGGCAAAGGACTGGGTAACAGGCGCACCACCTACAAGGATTTTAACCTGATCCCGAAGACCGCTTTCAACAATGGCATCAATGGTTTGTTTCATCATGGGCATGGTGGTGGTCAAAAGAGCAGACAAACATACGATCTGGGCATTTTTTTCTTTGATTTGGGCTACAAAACCCTCAGGGCTGATGTCCACCCCAATATTATGAACTTCCATGCCTGCGCTTTCCATCATCATACTCACCAGGTTTTTACCGATGTCATGCAGGTCGCCTTTGACAGTGCCAATGATCACTATGGCACCGGCGACAGACTCACCATCTTTCAACAGAGGCTTGAGTATGGCTACGCTTGTAGCCATGGCCTTGGCGGCCATAAGAACTTCAGGGATGAACATGTCACCATTTTCCATTTTTTCGCCCACAATGTCCATGCCGGCTATCAGACCTTTGTTGAGAATCTCGAAGGCCGGAGTATTCTGGGCCAGAGCTTCGTTTACAAGGGTTGTCACTTTGTTAATGTCACAGGAAACCAGGGCATCGATCATTGCATTAAAATCAGTCATTTTTTTTCTCCTTTAAGTGTTTTTACGTTTTTCAACATATTCGGTTAATTGTTTTTCAATTTTTGGGTCGATATCTGGTTTTTCATAGGAAGCCAGTCGCAGGGCAACCTTGTCTTCAGCTATCTGGTCGATTCGTTTCTTTCCATCTTTTGTCCAGGCATCTATGTTTTTTCGGCTCATGAGAGCAGGCATGAAAAATTCAGTCCGACAGAGCTGGAAAGTTTTGGGATGTGTCAGATACTGGCCGCCGATACCCACCTCCTTAATCATATCAATGTCAATGGATTCGTCGGTAAGGGCAAGGGGTCTGATCATGTTTTGCACCATGCCGCAGATTTCTTCGTCAATGAGAAATTTTTCAAAACTCATGGCAATATAGGAGCCCAGGATGCCGCAGGAGTGAAGGATGAAATTAATTCCGCTCCTGACCGCCGTGGAAAGAGCCATGGCAGATTCCGCGCCAGCCTGGGCATCGGCACACAGGGCATCGGTCAAGGCACCGCCGGATCTGGAAGGCAGATTATAGAACCGTGCCATCTGGCCCACCAGGTGGATGTTTTTGGACAATTCAGGCGCACCAATGGACAAAGCCCCGGTCTGCATGTCCATGGCAGAGGAAGTGGAGCCGTAAATCACGGGAGCTCCTGGTCTGACCAGCTGGGCCAGGGTGATACCGGCCAGGATTTCTGCATTCTGCAGGGCCAGAACCCCGTCCAGGGTCACGGGGCCAGAGCCACCGGCCATGATCAGGGATGCCACTACGCAGGCCTGGTTGTGACGGGCAAGCTCAATAAGGGCGCCAGCCATTTCATCGGAAAACTGCAACGGTGAAAGGGAGTTGATCAGAGATACAGACACTGTCTTGTCCATGATATTTTTTTTGCCGCCCCAGAGAATGCCTGCCATTTCAATGCCGTCCAGAGCACCCTGCCGTGAGACCGGACTTCCCATAAAGGGCTTGTCACACAAGAGCATATTGGACAGGTTTAAATCTAAATGGACCGTCTCATGGGGCATGTCAGCAGGTTCCACCATCATCCATCCATTCATGTTAATATATGGGGAGGTCTGGATCAGCTTGCAAAAATTGTCATAATCTTCCATGGTGGCCTGGCGCTGGTTGCCTGAAGCATCCATGATAAAAGGAGCTCCATATCCGGGCAGGAAGACAAAATCATCTTCCCCGATTTCCACATTTTTTTCAGGATTCCTGGCATGGACGGTAAACCGTTTGGGTGCAGTTTTTAAAGCGTTTTGAATATCAGATTCTTCAAAAAAAACTGTGGTGCCTTCCACCCTGTGTCCGTTAGCCTTGAAGATTTCAAGGGCTTCTTCTTCCATAAAGGAAACACCAGTGTCCTTTAGAAGATCCATGGCAGCAGCATGAATCTTTTTCATATTCTGGAGACTCAGTTCCTGCATTCGATCATACATTGTCTTTTCTCCTTTACAAGGGTTTGGTTGTTCTTGCCTTATTTTTTTTATATCAAATATTATCCATTCTGACTGCCTTTAGGGGGCAGCTGAATTTTAATGTTTTATTGCAGATTGTATGCCAGGAGATAAGAATTCAATTCTTTTTTGCAAATAAAGAATATAAATAGCTAATATTATATGTAAAGTTTATATAATTAGCTGCCGCTTTTTGTTTTAACGGAATAGAAAAAAAATTTTCATTTTGTTTTCATGGTAAATAGTCAAATTTTTTTCGATTGAAAAAAATTTGACTAAATAGTGGGACGTCGGATAAAATCGGTTCGACAGAATTTGTTTTTTTTGATCTTATAATGAAGCAATTGCCGTGAGATACCCAGGTTTTTTGCTGCTGTTGTCACATTACCCCCTGTTGCAGTAAGAGCGGATCGAATTGTTGATTTTTCCCAATCTGTCTGGGTCTGGGAAAAGCTAAAGCTATTAGGCCGATCAGAATCAAGTGCCTGGACCGGTTCTTCAGGCATTGGGATGCCATGGGTTTTCATCATGGGAAAGGCCGTCGTAAGGCTGTTAAAATCAAGGGGTTCCAAACAATCCATGCCCGGGGTGAAATGCTCAGTTCCAATGGTTTCTTCCTTGCCCGCCATGTTCATGGCCCCTTCTATCAGGTGCTCAAGTTCTCTTACGTTTCCAGGCCATTTATAGGTTGTGAATAATTCAAGGACTTCCTCTGAAATATAATTTACATTGGTGCCCAGGCTATTATTATATTTTTGAATAAAATGGCTGATCAATTCATTCATGTTATCCTGGCGCTCTCGAAGGGGTGGCAGCTTGACCATGACCACCCCCAGACGGTAAAACAGGTCCATTCGCAGCCGGTTTTCCCGGATTGCGGTGCGGGGATCCTGACTAACGGAACTGATGATTTTTACATCCACGGGGATTTCCTTGGCAGAGCCGACCCGGCGTATGCGCTTTTCCTGCAGAACTCTTAACAGTTTTGCCTGGAGATCCACGGGCATGGCAAGAATTTCGTCAAGAAACAAGGTGCTGTCATGGGCTATTTCAAAAAGGCCGGGTTTGTCCAGAGCACCCGTAAATGCTCCTTTTGTGGTGCCAAATAAAATGCCCTCCAAAAGGTCGTGGGGGATAGCCCCGCAATTGATGCCCACATATTTTTTTTTCCTTCGCTGGCTGTGATTGTGGATGGATTGGGCAAAGAGTTCTTTTCCAGTACCGGTTTCACCCTGGATCATGATGGGTGATGAAGAAGATGCTGCCTTTCTGGCTGTTCCTACTACCCTCTGGAAAGCAGGGTCGCTGCCGATTAGGTCGGCAAAGGTATATTGGGTACCATTGCCAAGGTCAGGTCTGGATTCAGTGATGGTAGTCATGGGGGTGGATCTGTAGAGCAGTTCATAGTCCTTTACAAAACAGATTACTCCATTGACAATTTTTTCGTTGAAAAGAGGGTAAACACTGGTAATGGTGTTGGCAACCTTTCCTGAGCGGGTTCTGTAGAAAAAGGCACGATTCTTGATGGCGGCATGCCGGTAAATCACCTGCATAATCATACTGGTACGATTGTTGAGTTCATAAATATCTGTGACCTTGAGTCCGATAACCTCTTCGGGAACCAGGCCGTCTATTATAGACTGAGCAATATTGTAAAAAAGAATGGTCCCTTTAATATCAGCAATAATAACCCCATCATCCAGCAGGTTCAGCACAGATAAAAAGTCAATGTTTTTTATGTCCAGCAAACCTGAAAAATTTAAATCTTCTGGAAATGACATTTGTAATTTCCTTGTAATTTCTTAGTTAAAGCACCATGATTTTCATTTATAAAGCATACCATATCAGGTGAGGAATATCAAAGTGATTAAGATCTGGATATTTGCCATAAGAAATTTTGCATAACCCTTCCTTTGGGAGGTATAGCAAGTTCCCAAATGCTTTTTGCAAAATAAATTTTATCTATTGACCCACCAATGTGATGAATATAATAAGAACTGGTGGGTTTGATAGAAATGGAAACACAAGAATTGGCCGGCCTGAAAGAAACCACCCATGTCTGTGGAAAATGCCAGGTTGTGGTTCCCTGCAGTTTCAAGATTCCAAAGGCCTAACGCCAGTTTTTTATCCTGTCAAACTTAATACCTGGATCAGCAGTTTTAATGGCCGTCAATACTTTGTTAAGGGAAGGGGTTCTCATGTTTGCGAAAAGATATGCTTTTTCCCGTTCAAGCCTCAACTTAATAAAGCCAATGGGCAGCTGAGGACCTTGCACGTAGGCCATATCTTCTACTTTTGCATCAATGGTTTTCCTTAAACTTGTGAGCTTTATTTTTCCATTTTCCCAGACTTCTATTTTATAGGAAATTGCAGCTGAAAAATAACACATATATATCAGGATAAAGGTGAGCATAAAGATGGGAAACCGATAAGAGGCTTCAGCTTTATTCAAGATTATGACCAGATAGGTTAGATCCACAAGAATAAATGCGGCAAAGAGAAGATAGAATATCCATACAAAAAATGCAGGGGCTTGATATACATAACTTTCCAAAATAGTTTTGGGAGGCATTTGGATTACAATTACTCCATATCATACTGGCAAAAATGATCTGCCTGACAAAAACTGCAGGGTAGACCATTAAATTTATAAAATACGTTCTTTGATTATCAAAAAATTTTATTCTGATGTTTATCCGATCTAACATTTACCCATATACCAGTCTTGGCAACCATAGAATAATTTCCGGAAAGATCACAACCAGGGCAAGCCCTATTGCCTGTATTATCAGGAAGGGTACAGCAGCCCTGAATATGAGGCCTATTGTAATTTCCGGAGGCGCAACACTCTTCAGGTAAAACAAAGCATATCCAAAGGGAGGACTCAAAAACGACATCTGCATGTTTACCATGTAAACAACGCCAAACCAAAGGTTAACATCGCCGGGAGCAACACCTGGAAGGCCTAAGAGGCCGTCCCATGGGAGGGATCTCATGATGGGAGCAAAAATAGGTACTGCCAGAAGCAGAATTCCAACCCAGTCCAGGAACATTCCAAGGACAATCAAAAGTAACATCATTATCAGCAATATGCCATAAGGCCCGAAACCTGTCCCCAAAAGTGAGGCTGTAACAAATTCCTGGCCTCCGTTTACTATGTAAAAGCCTACAAATATACTGGCTCCAAACATGATCCACAGGACCATGGTTGAGGCTTTAAGTGTTGTCATGGCAGCATTGTGTATGGTTGTCCATGAAAGACGGCGTGAGAGCGCTGCAACGCAAAGGGCACCAAAGGTGCCTATGCCTGCCGCCTCCACAGGTGTTGCAATACCTGTAAAGATGACTCCCAGCACCAGGACAACAAGAAGTATCGGTGCAATAATACCCTTGAGTAGAATAAGTTTTTCTTTGATACTTATTCGATCTTCCTTGGGCAGAGCCGGGCCAAAGGTTGGATTTATATAACTTCTGGCCATACAATAGACGGCAAACATAAATGAGAGCATAAGCCCGGGCAAAAAAGCACCAATAAAGAGTTCACCAACGGACTGCTGGGCAACAACTGCAAAAATAATAGCCAAAATGGAAGGGGGAATCAAAATACCCAGGGTTCCGCCTGCCAGGATTGAACCACATGCCATTTCACGATTATACCCTCTTTTAAGCATTGCAGGCAGAGCAATGATGCCCATGGTTACCTCGGCCGCCCCTATAACCCCTACCATGGCAGCTAAAATTGTTGATGCAATAATGGTTGCAACGGCAAGCCCGCCCTTTAAGCCACCAAGGATCTGATAGACCACATCAAAGAGCTTTTCAATCAACCCGGCCGATGCAAGCACGGAAGCCATGAAAATAAACAGTGGGATTGCCGATAACTGGTAGTCAGTCATAAATGGAAATATCCGCGATGGCAGCATGTTCACCATATGGATGTCACCAAAAACAAATAAAGCTACAACCCCGAGCCCACCTGTTACAAATGCCAGGGGCAACCCCATTAACAATAATATTACCAATGAACCAAACATAAAGAATGTTAGCCATCCAATACCGATTTCTAAACCCATGATTTAAACCCCTTCCCCTTTTGCAGCAATTATATAAATATCTTTGACAACCTTGGTTATTCCATCCAGTAAAAGAAGGAACGCACCTATGGACAAGGATAATTTAACCGGCCAGTACTGGATTGCCCATTCAGTAAAGGAGACTTCCATCACCCTGATGGAATCTGCGGCAAAAATCCAGCCCGTCCAGATCAGGGCAACAACAAAGATTAAAAAGAAAATAAAAGTAAAAATATCGATCCAGGCTTTCACCCGGGTGGGAAAGAGTCGATAGAGTACATCCACATGAACATGGGCACCTTCTCGGTGGGTAAACCCTGCTGCCAGTACATACTGCATACCAAACATCAAAAACATGCCCTCATGGGCCCAGTTTGTGGGCGAATTAAAGACATATCTGACCAGAACCTCATAGTAGTATACAAACACGGCAATGATGGCCCAGTAACAGACAAATTCTCCTACATATCCATTGACCTTGTCTATATAATTAAAATATTTGTTCTGAATTTTTACTTTTCCGGTCAGGGTTTCATGGGCCTGGGATTCCTGGCCCGGAATAACATAATCATACTCTTGGGTTTCTTTTGCCTTCCGGGCCTCTATATCTTCACACTTTCTAAATAGTTTCGGTATTAAAAAAGCATCTATTATGAGAAACAGGGCAATCAAAAGAGCAAGTATTCGTACCTTTAAAGTCCAGTCAGCAATACTTTTGTTTTCTTTTTCCCAATTTTGTGTGGCGGTTTCAAAAGTCTGTTTAGCGGTTTCCAGTTTAGCCTTGGCAGATTCATCCCCTTTTTTTATTTTTTCCTCTAGCACTTCAACATCAAACCCCACAATACTTATCTCGTTTTTAGCCATGGAAGTAAGGTCAAGCGCCTGCCTGTACTGGACATTTGCCAGAAGCATCAGGGTGAACAAAGGGATATAGACAAGACCCCAGGCGTTCTTGAGGTAGAAACGATGCATTCCAATGAATCCGCAGCAAAACCATAATAGATAGGCTATTTTTTTTGACAATATATTGTCAACTTCCTTACCCCTTTGTTTGCGAACCGTGTACATGGCAAAGGCAGGAACCAGAACCAGTCCTAACCAGTACATCCAGTGGGGTAGTGTAAAATTTATATTTGGCATTGTGATATCCTAAATAAACAATTAAAAATTTTCTGACAAAAGATTCAAACCAAACAAATAGGGGTTGAAAAATATTTGCTGATAAAAAAAGAGGGGCCACCAAAAGGTGGTCCCTCATTAAATTATCTTAACTCCATTTAAGGTTTTGCCCTTTTATCATATCCGGGGTTACATAACCCAGGCTGCCTGACATCATGTAATCAAGCTGGATCTTGAACGCCTGTGCTGCTGACTTGTCCTTGTTGGCCCAATTGTACCACAAAGGTACTGCAAGATCAGTAAACTTTTTAACATCATCTTCAGATAGTCTGGTTACAATCGTACCGGCTTCATCAAATTTTACCCATGCTTCCTGGTCAGCTTTTTGTATACCTGCATGATGCATATCTGAATAGACATGGACTTCCATTTCAACAAACTGCTTCATCGCTGGTGAAAGCGCGTTCCAGGATCTCATTCCCACGGTCAAATCCATCAAGTCAACCGGCTGATAGATGGACATAAACCCGGCAGGCCCCATGGAAATATACTTTGTAACCTGGTGAAAACCTAAGGCATAGTTAACTGCAGGGCCTACATAATCTGCAACGTCAATGGTTCCTTTTTCCAGGGCTGGAAAAATCTCGCTGCCCGGAAGCAATGTTGTTTTGGCACCTGCGGCAGAAAAAAGCTCAGATACCATACCACCGGGCACACGCATCTTCCGACCCTTGAAATCGTCAATGGAACGAATAGGCACTTTTGAATGAATAATATTGGGGCCATGATGAATTGGGCCTACATAATACAGTCCGTTCTCTGCGAACAATTTACGGGCAAGCTCAAGCCCACCCAGCGCATAATAAAAAACATCCCATTCATGGGGATTTCGAAGACTCATGGGATAGGAACTTAAAAACACAGATGCGGGCATACGGCCTGCCCAGTAAAGGGTAAACGGGTTCATGGCATCAAGAACCCCATTTTTTACAGCATCAAACATCTGGAAATCACCCACTACATCCTTTGCGCCAAACCCTTTAAAGGTCAATTCACCATTGGTTTTTTCAACGATGGTATTACACCAGTCCTTGAAAATTTTAAGTCCGATACCGCCTGGCCAGGATGTCTGGATTTTCCAGGTGGTTCCCTTTGCGGCAGCGGTTCGGATGTTAAAAATTGCCGGGGCTGCTGTAGCGGCGGCAACAGCAGCTACACCTTTTTTCAGAAAATTACGACGGGTAGATTTTACTTCGGTTTGATCCTCTTCTTTCCCAATAACCTCATCTTTTTTCATGTTGATCCTCCCTTTTTATTGAACAATTCAACGATTTTTATTGAATGATTCAAAGATTAACTTCCGCACCTTTTAAATTAGCAATAAATTTATTTTAAACTGAATTTAATCTGGTACGACCAGCCATAGTACTATCTCTTAATTGAATTACGTCAGGAAAGGCAGTTTGTCAAGGATAAATATAGGATTTTTTTAAAAAAAAACAGCACTTTTCCAAAAAATCATTTGACAATGATGAATAAGTATGGTTTTTTGCATGAGGTCAGACCAGATCGCAAGCAATAGAAGTTGTAAATCTTAAATATAATCTAAGGTGCTTTTTTCAGTAAATTAAAGGTGCAAAAAGCAACAACCGGTGTTATAAGCTACAAACTAATTGTAAGGAGGTGACAGGGAATAATAGATTTTGTAAGGATCAATAATGCTTTAATTTTTTATGGAACTAGGTGATTATGAAGCGTTTTTTCAATTAATTTATTGGTAAGAGAGGTGTAGAATGCTGAACAAGAAAAGTTATGTTTATTTGTCGTTAGTATTTATGGTTTCTTTATTTATTGCATTTTCAGTCCAGGCTGCTGAAAAACCTGAAGGATATCCCAGCCAGCCCATTGAAGTTGTTGTTCAATATGGGGCAGGCGGGGGTAGTGATAATTTTGTGCGCAATCTGATGATGCCTGCCCGCAGAATTCTGGGAACTGCAATTAATATTACTAATATGACGGGAGCTGCAGGTGTAAAAGCTGCCAACTATGTCCTGAACCAACCTGCTGATGGTTACACCATCTACAATTTCAGCCCGGAACAATTGATTAACACTGCGTTCGGACGTCAAAACTATAAAGAAGAATTTGCTCCCCTTGTCCAGGTTCAACAGGACATGAGCATGTTTTATGTCAATCCTAAAGCTGAATATCAAACCGTTCAGGAACTCATTGCCTATGCCAAGAAAAATCCCGGCAAAGTTCAATTTACCGGCACAACCCCAGCCAGTCCCGATGAATTAATCATCATGAGATTTGCCAAAGCCGCTGGTATTGATGTCAAATATATCCCCTTTGACAAAGCCCCTAAAACTCATGCTGCCGTTCTTGGCGGACATTTGGACGTGCTCCATGAAGAGCCTGGCAGTGTAATGTCCCTTATTGAAGCTAAAAAACTGATTCCCATAATTGTCTTTAATGACAAACGTCTAGATAAATTCCCTGAAGTCCCATGTTCAGTAGAGTTGGGTTACAATCTTACCACTGGTCGCTGGAGAGGTCTGGCAGTTAAAAAAGGAACACCCCAGCCTATAATTGATTATATTGCAGCATCTTTAAAGAAAGCCTACGAAAAATCAAGTTATCAGAATTATGCAAAGGCAGCACTGCTTGATCAACGCTACGGGTGGAAAGATCCAGCAGAATTCGGTAAATTCTGGGATACTGAGTATGAGTCTGTCAAAGTTGTCCTTAAGGAATTGGGATACATTAAATAACTTGATTTATATGAAGGAGAGGTTTGTGTTAAAAGCATTATTGAAATCAGAAGTCATTATCAGCGCAATTTGTGCTGCGGCGGCTTTGTACCTCTTTTTCGAAACACAAACATTTGCAAATATAGATGTTTATGGTGGTAAGCTTGGGTCGGATTTCTGGCCCAGGCTTATCCTTGTTTCGATGATGGCACTCAGTGCCGGGCTTGCATATAATACGATTAAAGACGTCCTGAAAGGGAAGATCCCTGAAGCCAATAATATTAAATTTTCATCAGCTAATATACGGTTTATTGCAGCAGTAGCTCTAATTGCAACATATCTTGGTTTATTACCTGTAATTGGATTCCTGGTATTAACCCCTGTTATGATGATTGCGTTCATGTATCTTTTGGGTGAAAGGAGCAAAGCCTGGATATTCAGTATCCCCTTTGTCCTGACACTTGGCATTGTCCTGGTATTCACAAAACTTATGTATGTCCCCCTGCCTCGCGGTATGGGAATTTTTTTAAAGATCAGCCACCTGCTGTATTGATCAGGCAAGGAAATTACACATATGGAAATTTGGTTAGCTAGTTTATTAAACGTTTTTAGCCCGGTGGCATTAATGCTTATTGCCGGTGGTGCTCTGGCAGGTGTAATGCTGGGTGCCATTCCCGGACTTAATTCACCAATGGGTACTGCTCTGTTGATTCCCTTCACCTTTGCCATGGAGCCGGCAAATGGATTGATGCTGCTGACGGCGGTTTATTGCGGGGGAACATTTGGAGGATCTATCTCTGCCATCCTTTTCAATGTTCCAGGCGCGCCCGAGGCCTCGGTTACGGGGTTTGACGGATATCCCATGGCAAAGTCAGGCAAGGCAGGCAAAGCACTTGGCATTGCAATCATGTGCTCTTGCCTGGGCGGGCTCTTCAGTGTCATTGTGATGAGCCTTATATCTCCGCAGCTTGCCAGTGTTGCACTTTCTTTTTCTGAACCTGAGTATTTTGCACTGGCTCTGGCTGCTTTAACGCTTATTGCTTCCCTGGGAGGCGATAAAATGATCAAAGCCTTTATAGCTGGTTGTATTGGCTTGCTGGCCGCCACCATAGGGATTGATCCCATGACCAGTGCAGAGCGATTTACCTTTGACGGAGATGCACTCATGGGGGGCATAAATTTTATCCCTGCCCTTATAGGTGCTTTTGCTGTTGGCGAGATCCTCATGACTGCCGAGGCCGGCCTGAAAAAGACGGGTGAGGCAGTAACAAAAGTTTCCACTGAACTGCCCAAGATTATAGAATTGCTCAAACTTAAGTGGACTATTCTGCGCTCAGCTGTAATTGGTACTATGATCGGCATCTTACCGGGTGTTGGTGCGACTACGGCTGCATTTGTGGGATATTCTGAAGCCGTTCGATGGTCAAAGCATCCTAGGAAATTCGGTACAGGCATTGCCGAGGGTATTGCTGCTCCGGAAACCTGTAATAATGCAGCAGCTGGTGGGGCAATGGTACCTCTTCTGACCCTTGGCATTCCTGGAAGTGCAACCACTGCTGTCATTATCGGCGGCTTCATGGTTCACGGCATGCAGCCCGGACCCATGCTTTTCATCAATCAGCCAGGTCTGATGTACTCGCTTTTTATCGCAATGTTTGTCGCAAATATTTTTATGCTGTTCTCCGGCATGATCGTTGCAAAGCTTTTTTCCAATTTCAGGAAAATCCGGTATTCCATACTGGGTCCCTGCATCTTTGTATTTGCTACGGTTGGTGCCTTTGGAATCAGCAACAGCATGGTTGATGTCTGGATAATGTTTGCCTTTGGGCTTATAGGTTATGCCATGAAAAAATTTGATTTTCCCATTGCGCCCCTGATTATTGCCCTTGTCCTGGGAGAACTTGCAGAAATTTCCCTTAGGCGCGGAATGAGAATGGCAGATTGGGATATATCTGATTTTATTTTTCGGCCCATCGGTGGAACGATTCTCCTGCTCACTTTGATCACTTTGCTTTTCACCATTTATGGCAAGGTGAAGCGAAAATCAAAGTTTGTGGATAGCAAAACAGCTTAAGGCTAAATTATTGTAACTGAAGAAATCATTGTATAATCATCATTGCAATAGCTGCTGATCTGTACATTGTAATGATGGTTTGCATGATTATAAGGAGAGCCGAGAATAAATGATCATTAAGAGCGCGTGCCTGACAGGTGTCAGAAAAATTGAAGTGAGAAAAAGAGAATTGACCCTGTCAGATGACCAGGTGTTAGTTAAAACCCATGCAGCAGGAATCTGTGGATCAGATAAAAATTTATATAATGGTATTATTCCACCCTCTGGCGGACTCAATACTGAAATGAATACCAGTTTTTCCTACCCATATTTTTTTGGACATGAAGCCGGTGGAACAGTGGTTGAGGTTGGCAAAAATGTCCGTAATTACAAACCTGGCGATAAAGTCATGGCATTTGCCTGGGTAGAAACCTATTCAGATTATTTTAAAGCAAAAGAAGAAGAGCTGGAACCTGTACCAGCTGGACTGAGCATGGATCTGGCATCTCTTGGTGAACCCATTGGATGTGCTGTTTTTTCCGGGTTATGTTCCAAAGTACAGCTCGGGGATAGTGTTGCTGTCATTGGAATGGGTTTTGCCGGTCAGGTAATTGCCCAGGTTGCAAAGAAAAAAGGTGCCCATCAGGTCATTGGGGTAGATGTTGTTGAAGGTAAACTCAAATTGGCCTCAAACCTGGGTCTGGATCATGCTGTCAACAGCTCTGAAACAGATCCATTGTCTGCGATTCTTGATCTCACCCAGGGTCAGGGTGTAGATGTTGTGGTTGAGGTGGCAGGCACGGGTGAGGCAGTTCAATTATGTAATGATGCTGTTAAACATAATGGTACACTGGTATTTTACAGCTGGATCACCCAGGATATAAACCTGAACATTTCCCGATGGCACAATAATTCCCTTACAGTGGTCAATACGGGATTGGTCCACCACGGCATAATGCAGAGACATATCTGGGTACCCCAGGCAATCAGGCCTGTTCTGCTGGATCAGATAAAAATTGAGCCTCTTATCACCCATTCGTATCCCCTTGATGAAATAGACAAGGCCATGGAGACGGCAAATAATGATCCCGATGCTGTCAAAGTAATGATAAGACCCTAACTTTACCAGTCCGGGGCAATTTTTCCAAATTATTGATTATTGAACCCTTTGCGGTTTTACCGTCTGGGTTGAGGTGATTGACATATGACAGATTTTTTTTATCAACAACTAGCAAAAGCATCTAACCGGAAAAAAGTAAGTCCTGGTGAGAAAATATCCGTGAAAATTGATCTTGCCCTAGCCCATGACGGCACTGGGCCTGAAATATTGAAAAATTTTAATGGCCCTTTTATTATGGATCATGGCCAGGAAAAGTCAGGCTGCAGCCGTATTCTTTTTACCCTGGACCATTGTTTCCCCGCTCCAACCATAGAAGCTCGTGAATTTCAACGTGATATGGTCGTTTTTGCCAAACAACATGGTATTCGTCTTTTCAAGAATGGAGAAGGCGTGCTTCATCAGGTAGTTGCCGAAGAAGAGAAGCTTTGGCCTGGTATGATCATTATTGGAGCAGATGGCCATGTTGCCACTGCAGGAGCATTTGGAGCCATTGGATTTTCCGTTTCAGCCAAAGAATTTGCAAATAAGATGCTGGCAGGTTCACATACCATGGTTGTTCCGGAACAGATCATTATATCCCTTGAGGGGAATATGAAAAATAATGTAATGGCAAGGGATATTGCCATGCATATTGTACACAATTATGGAAAAGAAATAAAAAATAAAGCTGTATTGTTAACTGGAAATACAATTGATCTGCTCAGCACCAGTGAAAAAATGTCTGTGTGCAACTTCCTGCCCGAGGGCGGTGTTGCCACAGCCCTTGTCCTTCCCCAAAAAGAAATAAGACAGGGTGAAATAAAACAAGGAGAGACAAAAAAGGGTGAAGCAGCACAAATAGATATTGCCATAAATGCTCAAGAAATAATGCCAATGGTAGCAGTGCCTGGAAATCCGCCTATCTTTACCCGGCCAAGTGCTTTAATGTCACAGGAAATTACCGTGGCAATCGCTGGCGGGTGTTCTTCCGGTAGGCTGGAAGATATGAAAATAATCGCAGGAATTCTGAAAAAAAATAAAGTACATCCCGATGTTACCTTTATCATTACTCCTGGTTCCAGAAAAATCATGGAGTCAATGGATAAACTTAGTATATCATCCATCTTGAGAAGTGCCGGCGCTATCATTATGCCACCGGGATGCGGGCCTTGTCCGGGAAAACATTTTGGTGTTCTGTGTGACAATGATATAGCCATAACCACAACCATAAGTAATAAACCAGGGCGGATTGGAGCCCAGGGGGCAAAAATATATCTGGCATCGCCTATGACTGTAGCCCTTTCTGCGGTAACCGGGAAAATCATTGAACCTGGATAGGTTTAAAATCACTGAACCTGAATAGATTTTATCATCCATATAAAAATGATGTATAATAACAATAAAAAATACGTTTTTTAAACCATATAGAACAATTAAACTAAATAGAACAATAGGAGTAATAGAACATGACTTTTAAGAGCGGACGTCACTTTTTGCAGATCCCTGGCCCAAGTAATGTACCTGATAGAATTTTACACGCCATTGGCCATCCAACGATTGATCATCGCGGGCCTGAATTTCAGAAGATTTCTGAAGAAGTATTGCTTGGCTGTCGGCGTATCTTTAAAACTTCCGGGCCTGTATTGATTTTTCCAACCTCTGGCACAGGGGCCTGGGAAGCATCTTTGATAAATACATTGAGCCCTGGGGACAAGGTTTTGATGTTTGAAACAGGCCACTTTGCAACCATTTGGGCAAATATGGCCAGAAAATACGGCCTGGAAGTTGATTTTGTTCCCACAAACTGGCGCCATGGTGCTGATCCCCAGATAGTTCTGGAAAAACTTAAGGAAGACAAGGACCATAAAATAAAATCAGTTAATATTGTTCACAACGAAACCTCCACTGGCGTTGCAAGCAGGATTCCTGAAATCAGAAAGGCCATTGATGAGGCAAACCATCCTGCCCTGTTCATGGTTGATACAATCTCCTCTCTTGGTTCGCTGGATTATTGCCACGAAGAATGGAAAGTGGATGTTACCATCAGCTGCTCTCAAAAAGGGTTGATGCTGCCTCCAGGACTTGGCTTTAATGCCATAAGTGAAAAAGCTTTAGCAGCTTCCAGGACCAACAGGTTTAAGCGCCATTTCTGGGATTGGAGTGACATGCTCAAATCAAACGAAATCTATTTATATCCTTCCACGCCTTGTACAAACCTGCTCTTTGGTCTGCGCGAGTCCATTAAAATGTTGGAAGAAGAAGGCCTGGACAATGTTTTTGCAAGACATGACCGCTTTGGTGAGGCCACCCGTCGTGCGGTCAGGGCCTGGGGACTTGAGACTCTCTGTGAAGAACCTTTGGAATACAGCAGCGTTTTGACTGCAGTGATGATGCCGGGCGGCAAGGGAGCTGATAACTTAAGAAAGGTGATTCTTGAGAACTTTAATATGTCCCTTGGCAATGGATTGGGAAAAGTGGCTGATAAGGTATTCCGTATTGGTCACCTTGGCGACCTTAATGATCTGACTTTAATCGGTACCTTGGCTGGTGTGGAAATGGGCCTGGCACTTGCCGGAGTTGGGCACACAAAGGGTGGAGTTGCTGCAGCAATGGAGTATCTGACTGAAGCTATGGCTTAAGTTTTTTAACAGGGGAATTTAATGGAAGCAAATGATAAAAAATTCGATCTTTTGCAAAAACAGATCAAAGGGAATGTTCTCTATAATGAGTTAAGCCGGTCTCTTTACAGCAGCGGGGCATCACTTTACAGGATAAAACCCCAGGTAATTGTTCAACCAAAATCCAGGGATGATCTGGTCACGACCATTAAATTTGCCCGGGAACATAAAATTCCAATTACAGCCCGGGGCGGAGGGACGAGTCGGGCAGGCAACGAAGTTGGAACAGGTCTCCTGATAGACTTTTGTAAATACCTTAACCAGATTATAGAGTTTAACCCTGAAGAAAAATGGGTTAGAATCCAGCCGGGTATTGTCCTTACAAATCTTAACCAGCAGCTGAAAGCCCACAACCTTTATTTTCCCATTGATCCTTCAACAAAAGATTGTGCAACTCTCGGCGGAATGATTGCCAATAACTCCAGCGGTCCCCATGCGGTAAAATATGGAACTACCAGAGCCCATATTAATTCTCTGGAACTCATATTATCTAATGGGGAAATAATTGAAACAGGTAGAAAACCACTTTACCATGGTATCTCTGATAAAAAGAGCAGTATTGGGAACCTTGAGAAACAAATATACCTGAAAGTTCCGGACACTCTAAATAAGTATGAAAAATATCTTGAACAGGAAAGGCCCTTTGTTACTAAAAATTCATGCGGTTATTATATATGGGATCTTTTGACAGAAGATCCCTTTGATTTTACGGAGCTTCTGGTTGGTTCCGAAGGCACACTTGCCATTGTATCAGAGGCAACATTAAAGCTTTCCACAATACCTGGAAAAACGCTGAGTGGTTTTGTCTATTTTGATGATCTTGGCAAAGTTGGAGAGGCAACACAGCAAATACTGGAAGAAGGGGCAACCATGGTTGAGATTATGGAAAAACATATTCTCGATCTGGCCCGGGAACAGCGCCCTGAACTGGCAGAGTATTTTCCTGAAAATACCGAAGCATCCTTATTCATAGAGTTTCAGGAGGACTCAGATGAGATACTTCGAGAAAAATTTTCCAGAGTAAGAAAACGACTTCTTGATGACAATAATCTTGCAGTAAATATGCTGGAGGCAAAGAATGCTGAGGATATGCAGACATTTGCCAAGGTGCGCAGTATTTCCGGACCGATCCTGAACAGGATGAAAGGCACAAGAAGGCCTATAGCATTTATAGAAGATGCTGCAGTACATGTAAGCCGTCTGCCTGAATATATCAGCGGTTTAAGAAAATTGTTTGAAAAATTCAAAGTCAAAGTTGCAATTTATGGTCACGCAGGTGACGGGAATCTTCACAATATGGCAATTTTGGATCTGCGTCAGCAGGAGGATGTCAAGACCATGCTGGCGCTATCTGACGCTGTATGCGATCTGGTCCTCAGTTTAAAGGGAACGATAAGCGGCGAACATGCAGATGGGCGCTTGCGAACCTATTATGTGAAACGTCAATATCCTCATTTATATGATGCAATGAAAGAAATTAAGGCAATCTTTGACCCGGACGGATTGTTGAATCCTGGAGTAATAATTTCAGATGATGATAACCCCCTGGGTGAAAATTTAAAGTATGGACCGGATTTTTCCATTGTCAGCACAGATAGCTCCTTTGATAAAATAGCCTTACAAGAGCAGATTGTAACTTGTTCAGGTTGTTCGCAGTGCAGAGACTATTGCCCAATTGCCAGTTCCAGCCTTGAAGAATGGACCAAAGGACGTGGGAAAATTACCCTGCTGCGGGAAATCACTTCCGGCAAACTGGATCCAGCTATACTTGAAGCCCCTGAATTTAAAGAAATTATGGATTCCTGCATCAATTGCAAGAGATGTCTCACAGAATGCCCTTCAGGAGTCGATGTACCGTGGCTTGCCATGTTGGAAAGGGCTCATTTTGTGAAAAAGAAAGGTGAGAGTTTAACTGATCAGATACTCACAGACACAAGCCTGTTATGTAAACAGGGAAGCATGTTAGCCCCCATTGCCAATTTTGCCAACTCATTTGGACCTTTGCGTTGGGGAATGGAAAAGATGATCGGTATGGAAGCCAAACGACATCTTCCAGAGTTTCGCCATCAAACCCTGAGAAAAATCCTTAAGACTCGGAAACCAGTGGATGGTGTTCGAGAGGTGGTGTTTTTCCTGGGGTGTTATACCAACTATAATGATCCAGAAGGTGAAGGCCTGGCTATCTTTGATGTGCTGGAACATAATGATATAAAAGTTATTATGCCGGAATTCAAATGCTGCGGCATTGCGAGAATCAGCGCAGGTGCCCAGGATCAGGTTATGGATGATATACAACATAATATAGGCTTGCTTAAAGAATACACAGAACGCAATATTCCAATTCTGTTCAGTGAACCAAGTTGCGCTCTGGCAATAAAAACTGAATACCCGAGGATTGTTGAATCCGAGGACGCGGCCTTGGTGGCAGCTAATAGTTTTGACATCCATCAATATCTTATGACCCTTTACCAGCGCGGCGATTTAAAAACTGATTTTAAAAGGATGGATATGAAAGTTGGTTACCATGCGCCATGCCATCTGCGCAGCCTGGGAGTCAATAGTGAACCTATTGATCTTATGAAATTGATTCCTGGCATAGAGGTTCAAAAATATTCTGATAAATGCTGTGGAATGGGTGGTACCTATGGATTGAAATCAAAGAATTATGAACTCTCCATGGAAATTGGCACCAGGCTTTTTGATGAAATTAATTCATCTGATGTCGATCAGGTGGTGACGGGATGCGGGGCCTGCGGTATGCAGATATATCAGGGTACTGCACGAGGATCAATGCATCCTCTCAAGTTATTGGCAATGGCATATAAAGGCGAGACTATTCCTGTGAAAAATATTTAGTGTTTTCGGTCAGGCACTATTTAGTCACAATATTGCCATTTGTACATAGGGCGGGTTGTTAAAAGCTTTATCAACCCGCCAGAGGTTTTTTTGTAGTTTTAATATCTAATTAAAAAGTTATTGGAAACAAAAAGGTTAGAGGCTTTTCTTTGTTCCATGATTTGGAGTATTTCATTTAAATGGCATCTATTATTGCATTAAAGGTCAGACTGGGGCGCATGGCCCGGGCTGCTTTTTCCTGGTCCGGACAATAATAGCCATTGAGATCAACAGCTTTTCCCTGGACTGCATTCATTTCATCAATAATCTTTGTCTCATTATCTTCAAGCTTTTGAGCCACTTGAGTAAAACGTGCCTGAATATTTTTATCTATATTCTGGTCAGCCAACGCCTGGGCCCAATATAAGGCCAGGTAAAAATGACTTCCCCTGGTATCAAGCTCATTGACTTTGCGGGAAGGGGACTTGTTGTTTTCCAGATGCTTGCCTATTGCCGAGTCAAGGGTATTTGCAAAAATCCTGGCGTTTTCATTTTTGAATGTGTCTGCCAAATGGGTAAAAGATGGCACAATGGCGCAGAATTCTCCAAGGGAATCCCATCGCAGATGTCCTTGCTTGAGAAACTGCTGGACATGCTTGGGAGCAGAACCGCCGGCTCCTGTCTCAAACAGACCGCCCCCGTTCATAAGTGGTACGATTGAAAGCATTTTTGCACTGGTACCAAGCTCAAGGATAGGGAACAGATCCGTTAGATAATCACGCAATACATTACCCGTGACTGATATGGTGTCTAAACCCTTTCGAATTCTTTCAAGTGAAAACCGCATTGCATCAACAGGTTTAATGATACGGATATCTAAATCATCAGTGTTATGGTTTGCCAGATATTTATTTACTTTTGCAATGATCTGGGCATCATGAGCCCTGTTTTCATCCAACCAGAAAATTGCAGGCAGACCTGTTGCCTTTGCTCGATTGACAGCAAGTTTGACCCAGTCCCGGACGGGTTCATCTTTTGTCTGGCAGCTCCTGAAGATATCGCCTTTTTCCACCTTCTGTTCAATCAGGGTTTTGCCTTGTGCATCAACAATACAAATCCTGCCTTTGCCAGGGGCTTTAAATGTCTTGTCGTGGGAACCATACTCCTCTGCCTTCTGAGCCATCAGGCCGACATTGGAAACGCTTCCCATTGTTCCAGGATCATAGGCCCCAAATTTTTTGCAGTCATCAATAACCTGCTGATAGATTGTGGCATAGCATCTGTCAGGTATCATTGCGATTGTATCCTGGAGATTGCCGTCAGGACCCCACATTTTTCCGCCGTCACGGATTAAAACTGGCATGGATGCATCTATGATCACATTATTGGGCAGGTGAAGATTTGTGATGCCAAGCCTATCGTCAACCATGGCCAGGTTGCATTTTGTTTTATAGACAGTCTGGATGTCTGCTTTAATCTGCCTTTGCTGGGCCTCTGGCAGGTTCTTGATTTTTGAATAAAGATCTTCCAAGCCATTATTGACATTTACTCCAATCTCTTTAATGACCTTATCATGCTTTGCAAAAACATCTTTATAAAAAATATCAACACAATGACCAAATATGATGGGGTCTGAAACCTTCATCATTGTTGTTTTGATGTGCAGAGACAGCAAGACCCCGTCTTTTTTTGCTTTTTTTATCTGTTCTGCATAAAATCCGCGCAAGGCCGAAACATTCATGACTGATGAATCAATGACTTCGCCCTTAAGTAAAGAAATTTTGTCTTTGAGAATTGTTTGATTCCCATCACTTTTATTTTCATCATCACTGATAAATTTAATTCTCACATTGCAGGCTTTTTTAACTGAGATGGATTTTTCACTGCCATAAAAGTCACCTTTTGACATATGGGCCACACGTGATTGTGATTGCCCAGGCCATTGTTTCATAAAATTGTGGGGATTTTTCTTCCCAAACAATTTTACTGAAGCAGGCGCTCTTCTATCGGAATTTCCTTCCCGCAGGACTGGGTTTACAGCACTTCCCAGGACTTTGGCAAATCTTGTATAACGTTTTTTTTCCTCCCGGGTTTTTGGGTCTTCAGGATAGTTTGGAATATTATATCCTTTATCCTGCAGCTCTTTGACTGCATTTTTTAATTGGGGAATGGATGCACTTATATTTGGAAGCTTGATTATGTTTGTTTCTGCAAGCTTTGTAAGTTTGCCAAGTTCATCGAGAAAATCAGGTATTTGCTGATTTTCTGTAAGGTTTTCAGGGAAATTTGCAATAATCCTTCCAGAAAGGGAGATATCCTTTTTCTCAAAGGAAATGCCATATCCTTTTGTGTAGGACTGGAGAATAGGCAGAAGTGAATAGGTTGCCAAAGCAGGTGCTTCATCCGTAATTGTATAATTGATTGTATAAAGAATTTTTTCCATATTTTTCCTGTTTTTTCCAGCCCTTGTCTTGACTCAGGCAGGGACTGCTAAGACAAAGGCTTAAGCATATCACCAAGCTTATATATCAACTCCCTGGTACTCTCCTCGCTGGCAGGCAGTATTGGCGGCCGTACATTGCGCCACCTTGCATCGCCCCGTTTTTCGGCAAGCAAACCTTTCATGGCTGGAATCGGTCCATACCCCTCCACATTTTTTCGAAAGGTCTTCATTTCATTGTTGACTTGATCCAGGTCACCATCTTTTGCACCTGTTATCACATTAAAGACATTTCTGATTCCGGCTGGATTCACATTACAGGTAGCTGATATACATCCTGTGCCACCATTTTCCATGCCCTGTCGTAAAAAGGTTTCCGACCCTGGAAACACTGCAATATCCGGGGCAGCGGCAATCACCTTCCTGGTATTTTCAAAGTCTCCTGAACTATCTTTGTAAGCCACTATAACGCCGGGAAAATCTTTTGCCAGGCGGCCGGCCAGTTCCGGAGAAAATCCTATTACGGCCATAGGTGGAATATGGTACATGCAGATTTTGAGATTATCACGATTAACAGATTCGATCAGCCGGACAAAATAGGCATACAAACCATCATCACTGGCATTCTTGTAAAAAAATGGAGGCAGGGTCATCACAGCTTTGCAACCATGATCCACGGCATGCTGACAAAGAGTCACTGTCTCTTCCAGGTTGCAAAGTCCGGTCCCGGGCATAAGCTTTGCAGGATCAATTCCGCCTTTAATGAGGATGTCCAGCGCTTCCAGTCGTTCATTAAGGGACAGACTGAGTGCCTCACCAGTAGTGCCAAATGGTGAAATATAGTGTATTCCCTGCTCAAGCAGCCAACGGGCATGGCTTACATACAGATCAGGAGCAAGACTCAGATCATCGTTAAAGGGGGTTAGTATAGGCGTAATTACGCCGGTCATTTTTTCTTTTTTCATGGTTATTCTTTCCTTATTTTTGTATAAAATTAGCAAGTGCAATCAAGCTCAGCATCAGGCTATCAATCTATACCACTTGTTTATGGGGAAGCCAAACCATATTAATTGCTTATAAGAGTTTGCTTTTTTCTTCCTTTTTTAACTGCAAAGTTTTTTGCGGCTGTTAGATTTTATTGTCAGTTTTAACTTGCCACCCACTCACTGCTTGTCATCAGAGAATCATTGTCCATGACCTTACCGCAAAAAAGATCTTTTGAATTTATTTGGCCCACGCCTTTTGGCGTACCCGTCATAACGATGTCGCCATTGTTCAAACTGATAAAGGATTGTATATGTAATAAAATGTCATGGGGTTTATACAGCATCAAACTGATATCTCCTGACTGCACAACCTTTCCATTGATAGATAGTTCCAGACTCAAATTCTGGCTGACCTGGTCAATCCCGATAAATTTACTGAATAAAGCAGAACCATCAAACGCTTTAGAGCGCTCCCATGGCAAGCCTTTGGATTTTAGTTTGTTTTGGAGCGCTCTTTTTGTGATATCAAGACCAAATCCAACAGCAGAAAATCGGCCGTCTTCAAATAGAAAACTTAACTCCCCTTCGTAATGAAGGGGTTCCAGGTGAAAAGAATGTAATTGCTCTGATATTGCTGAGTTTGGTTTCATAAAAATGACAGGTTCATCTGGAACCTCACTGCCCAACTCTTCAATATGTTCAACATAGTTTCTTCCGCAGCACACAATTTTAGATGGTGATATAACTCTGTTATCCACAATAATTGTTTTCATGTAATTCTCCTTTGACTAACACCCATGCCCTTGCGGGCACAACAAAAAATGAAAGAGTAATGAGA
>JACKQG010001846.1_pt1 | contig 28670 bp, 26 predicted proteins | sample 8237621 | NCBI WGS metagenome assembly JACKQG01 (sample SAMN15677084, study PRJNA649215) | marine metagenome | biome: marine; feature: Black Sea; material: saline water; isolation source: suspended particulate matter (SPM) from the Black Sea western gyre | collected 2013-06-09/2013-06-10 | depth... | reverse complement strand
TTTTTCATCATTTTTTGTTGTTTTATTTTATTGTTTTAACCCACCCCTAACCCCTCCCAAGAGGGGAATTAATGGAAAACCCCTCCGGAGGGGAGTTAGTGGAATATTTTATTTTCTTGCCCTATTGAGCTGTAGCCCCCTTTTTTGGACAGTGCGAAAGTAGACAATTTTGCTTTGTTATTTTTTTTGGTTACAATTATTTTTGTGTCACTCATTTTTAAGTATTGTAATCTCCCTCCAAATCAAGACAGTTTGTAAGTAGAGAAAAAAAGCCAGACAAAGAGTAGCTTTTTTCATGACACATATCATATTTGTGAACCAATCTTAATTATATATTTGCAAAAAATTTATTAAAAATGTATAAACAATTATTAGTAGTATCCGTTTTAGCGATTTTTTCTTCTTGTACAGGAAATAAATCAGAACATTCGACAGATGGAGAAAGTGGGGCAACAAAAAAATCAGAGGTGCATTACAGCCAAGAAAAACACTTACAAAATGTTAAGCAACTTACTTTTGGTGGGGACAATGCTGAAGCTTATTTCTCTTTTGATGATTCAAAATTAGTTTTTCAATTAAAAAACCCTGAAATTGGAATTGATTGCGATCAGATTTATGTTCTTGATTATAATAATCATGATATGAATGAAAGCATGCCTCCTATGGTAAGTACAGGATTTGGAAGAACGACTTGTTCTTACTTTATGCCTGGAGATACTACTGTAATTTATGCTTCAACTCACTTAGGAGATGTTAATTGTCCTGCTGAGCCAAAAAAGAGAGAAGATGGTGCTTATGTATGGCCAATCTATCCAGATTTTGACATTTTTGTTGCAGACCTAAATGGAAATATTACGCAACAATTAACCCACGAACCTGGATATGATGCTGAAGCAACAGTATCTGCACAAGGAGATAAAATTGTTTTTACTTCTGATAGAACTGGTGATTTGGAATTATACACTATGGATATTGACGGAAGCAATGTAAATCAAGTTACTTTTGGATTAGGTTATGATGGGGGTGCATTTTTCTCTCCTGATGGAACAAAGCTTATTTTTCGTTCTTCTAGGCCAACTACTGAAGAAGACATAAAAGAATACAAAGATTTACTTGCTGTTGGATTGGTAAAGCCAACTGAAATGGAATTATTCATCTGTAATGTTGATGGTTCTGAATTAACTCAAATTACTAATTTAGGACAAGCAAATTGGGCTCCTTTCTTTCATCCTTCAGGGAAAAAAGTTTTATTTTCTTCTAATCACGCAAGCGAGAAAGGATTTCCTTTCAACCTTTTTATGGTAGATATTGACACTAAAGAAGTAGAACAAATTACTTTTGATGGAGTATTTGATGCTTTCCCTATGTTTTCTTATGATGGAAAAAAATTAATATTCTCTTCCAACAGAAACAATGGAGGAACAAGAGCAACAAACTTATTTATTGCTGACTGGGTAGAGTAATGGAGTATTAGCTTTACACTACTAAATTTTCCCTTAATTCAGATTAAACTTTAGCTATTGCTTGTTTGTAATTATCAATCGCCACAAAATAATCTGGATCCTCTAATACATTTACATCACAAATTTTTTCTGCTCTTTTAATTAGTTTCACACAATCAGAAGATAAATGACGCAAATGTAGCGTCTTGCCATTTTTTTGATAACGCTCTGCTAGTTTATTTAATGACTCAATAGCTGATTGATCCACTACTCTACTTTCTGCAAAATCAATTACTACTTCTTTCGGATCATTCTTCACATCAAACTTTGAGTTAAACAATTCTATAGAACCAAAGAACAAAGGACCATAAATTTCATAATGCTTTATACCGTGATTATCTGTATGTTTTCTCGCTCTAATCATTAAAGAATTTTCCCAAGCAAATACCAATGCAGAAACAATAACTCCAGAAATAACAGCAATTGCTAAATCAAAAATAACCGTTAATGCCGTAACCAAAATAATTACAAAAATATCTGGCAAAGGAATCTTGTTAATAATTTTGAATGTACTCCAAGCGAAAGTTCCAATAACAACCATGAACATTACGCCAACTAAAGCAGCAATAGGAATCATCTCAATATAAGTAGATGCAAATAAAACGAAAGCCAATAAAGCCAATGCAGCTGTTATCCCTGAAAGCCTTCCTCTACCACCAGATTTAATATTAATAATGGATTGCCCAATCATAGCACAACCTCCCATTCCTCCAAAGAAACCATTCAAAATATTTGCACTACCTTGAGCGATACATTCTTTATTTCCGTTTCCATGAGTCTCAGTTAATTCATCAATTAAATTAAGTGTCATTAAGGATTCAATTAAACCAATTGCTGCCAAGATTAAAGCATAAGGAGCTATAAATGAAAGCGTTTCAAAACTTAACGAAATCATAGGAATATTAAAGGTAGGTAATCCAGCCTTTATCCCTTCTCCTCCACCGGCAACAATAAACGATTTTACAGTTTGTGTATCAATATCACCAAAAATAACAATAAGTGAAACGACAATAATAGCAGCTAAGGCATCAGGAATTTTTTTAGTAATTTTTGGTAAGATGAACATAATCCCCATAGTTAAAGCCACTAAACCTAACATAGTAAACATTGCAGCACCTTCAAGCCACTCTCCTCCTGACTGGAACATTCCTAGTTGAGATGTGAAAATTACAATTGCTAAACCATTTACAAAGCCCATCATAACAGAATGAGGAATCATTCTTACAAATTTTCCCATCTTTAATATTCCAGCAAAAACTTGAAATATTCCAGCAAGTATTAAAGTTGCAAAAAGAAATTGTAAGCCCATCATTGCTCCATCAGGCCCCATAGCATTTCCTTCTCTTATTAAATGTACCATTACTACAGCTAAAGCACCTGTAGCACCAGATATCATTCCTGGCCTTCCACCAAAAATAGCAGTAACTAATCCCATCATAAATGCACCATACAAACCAATAATAGGAGATATTCCCGCAACAAAAGCAAAGGCAACCGCTTCAGGAACTAATGCTAAAGCTACTGTTAAACCTGACAAGATATCGTCCTTTATATTCCACTCTTTTCGGATTATAAATTTGAATGTTGATTTCATTGTAATTGTTTTTTTGAGGGCGCGAAAGTAAGGAATACTAAGGAGCTAATGCTTAGAAAATTGCATAAAAAAACCCCTTCCAAAAAGGAAAGGATTTCTTTATAAAAATAGAAGACTATAATTAAACCAATAATGCGTCTAATTTTAACTTGCAACTCAAATTTTACGACTATTTCTTCTTTTTATTGGCTGGATGACTGTACTAAAAGTGTAAGTAAATTTTTCATAACTATTTAGTTTTAAATTAATAATTAGTTGTCTTATTGTTCGTTTAGTTTTTAGTGAAAGATGCCCAACAACAAGATCTTTCACTTGCGTTCAAGATGACAATTTTTTTTCTTTTAATCAGCATATTAATCAATTATCACATCACCAAATCATCTTTTTCTCTACCGTTCCATCATCATAAATATAGAAAAGAGGCGTGTTTTTAGTTGGAATAGTTTCTCTACCAAGAACATCTACTATTTTAAGGAGTGTTGTGTTAGATTTGTTGACCTCTATTATTGCAGAAACAGGATTATTATAGTTAAAAACACAATTTTTTAATCCTAAATATTTTGGCGCCAATGTATCAGAATAATTTTCCTTTACACCCCAGTACCCATAAGTCCCCCAGCCTCCATGTGAAGAGAAATTACAAAACAAATCAGTATTGGATTTACTATACCAATAATCAAACATTTGGCAATATAAACTTTCCATATCCGGATGCCTATTTACATCTGCAAGTAAGTTTACAAAGTAATTATCCGTGTTGTAATTGTAAGTAACTAAATGCTGCCCTCCTTCATAGGCAAGTAAGTCTAAGTTATGATTATCAGCCACAGTATTATGATTATCTATCCATAAAAAGGATTGATTCAAAGAATTTGTGAGAGAATCAATAATATTAGCAACAGTAATACTATTAATAAGATTTGAATTACCAATATTATCTGCAATTCCTCCTCCAAAATAAGGTGCAATTGCAAGTGCATCAGCAGTAATTTGATTAGGATTGTAAATAGGGTCATTAAAGTGTGATAGTATCTGATTACTTAACCAATCGTTTGCAGCCTGAGAAGATATAACTTTAATAAAACGATTATTATTTGCATATTGGTTTTCAAAAATAGAGAATATATCTGCACATCTTTTAGCGTAATATTTCCAGCCTTGCTCCCAAGGATTACCGCTATATCCTAAATTAGCCCCCATATTATTTACATAAGCATTTGCAGGGAAAATACTATTCCATACCTCATTACTATATTCTACATACACTTTTAAGTTGGGATCTAAGTTATCTCTAAAAAGTTGTGCAAAATTTATAATAAATTGATCTGTTGCTTGATGAGGAATGCAAATCCAAGGGTTTACCTCATTAGCATTACAATATTCAATAATATACTCGTAAGCAATACCTTTATTTAATGCTTGTGTAAAGTCTGTATTAGTCGATCTATCATTCCAATTAATTATATCTGTTTCATTTGTCCTCATTTTATCCATAAATCTAACTGTCTGAAAATTATTTGTAAATTCAATTAAATCAGGATGAAATGGTTGGGATAGATAAGTATTAGCGTGTGATGGCATAATCAAGTTTATCTCATTTATGTGATTATTTACATTAGACTCCTCAATTTCCAGAAACAAATCATTTGTTGTGCTATTATCAATATATATAAAGGTATCAATAGGGCAAGAAATTGTTAAATTAACTACACCCCAAAACCGAATCTTACCAGTCCCATTAACAATCAATCTATAGTTTCCACTAGGATATAAATTCTGTAAACCAATAAGTAATACTGTTCTAGTATATTGAGGAGGGTTTATTCCATTATTATAAGGAATCTCCAATGGGTAACCATTAGAATCTAAAGGAATATTTACTCCACTACTCCAGGGAGAACCTGATCCTTCATGATTAATCCAATCTCTAGAACTTTTCATAAGATCTACAAAAGTTATTTCTTGTGACCAATCAGAAATTCCTGCAAGATTTGTTCCTATTGGTCTATTTTGTGCTATAGAAAAGTTAATTGTTAATATTCCTGCACATAAAATTGTAAATAGTTTTTTCATGATTTTAATTGTTTGTTAATCTATTGTTTTTATTCAATAACAATCTTTTTCTCTACCGTACCATCATCATAAATATAAAAAAGAGGCGTGTTTTTAGTTGGAATAGTTTCTCTACCAAGAACATCTACTATTTTAAGGAGTGTTTTATTACTATTTACCTCCTCAATTGCAGTTGTAGTGTTGCAAGATGGATTTCCAATACCTGAAGTAGTTAAAGATAATGCATAGTCGTAAAGCTCATCAACTACATAGAGATTGTCCCCCTCTCCATTGCTTAATACAACAATTCCTATATTATTATCAGGGTTGATGTACATATCAGTTGAAACGCCATCTTCCCCTCCATTATGCCCCCACAAATTAACAGTACCACCACCAGATAAGTAGATTTCTTCAGTGTACCAATTTAATCCTTGAGTATTTTCAATATTTGGAATTTGTAAAGTCAACATTTCATTTACTGATGCGCTATTTAAAATTTGCTGGCTATTAAAAGCTCCATTCTGAAGATAAGCAATTGCAAAATTGGCCATATCAGTAATGTTTGATCTTAGTTGTCCGTTAGGATAATCAGCAAAACCATAATGATTGTAAGGAACATATTGTCCTCCTTGCCATTTGTGAGGTCGAGCAACATTTGAAGTGTCAAAATCTGCTAAATACCAAGATGTATTTTCCATGCAAATCTCATCAAAAATATTATTATTACAATATTCTGAAAAAGAAATACCAGAAATAACCTCTACTAAATAACCTGCAAGAGCCGTACCCATATTTGAATAATCAAAACTAGTTCCTGGTGCATTAGTGTGGAAATTTGCTGTTGCATTATAGTCCGAACCAGAAGTAGAGAAATATCTTTCTATACAATCAGCCAAGGTAATTGTTGGGTCGCCAATACTATAATAAGTATCCATTACAGGACCATTATCTTTTATTGATGAGGTATGCGTCATTAACATTCTGAAAGTAATACTATCAGAAACATGATTGGGAATATCTACTGCAAATGGCAGGTAATTATTAATGTCTTCATCTAAATTAATTTGTCCGTTTTCGTAAAGTTGCATAAGTGCCGTTCCTGTAAAAACCTTAGATACAGAAGCCATTAAAAATACGGTAGTGTCCGTAACTGGAATGTTATTTGCTACATCAGCAAGCCCATATGATTCTCTCCATACAATTTCTCCATCTTTTACGATTAGAGTGGACATCCCAGGAATTTTTTCTGCACTCATTTCTCCAGCAATATAACTATCAAGTGTTGTACTAGGATTAGGATTTTGTGCAAAACCTATAAAAGGAATTAGCAGTAAAAGTGTAAGTAAATTTTTCATAACTATTTAGTTTTAAATTAATAATTAGTTGTCTTATTGTTCGTTTAGTTTTTAGTGAAAAATGCTCAACAACAAGATCTTTCACTTGCGTTCAAGATGACAATTTTTTTCTTTTAATCATCAAATTAGCACATTAATCAATTATTATTTTCTTTTCTACAGTACCATCATCATATATATAAAAAAGAGGCGTGTTTTTAGTTGGAATAGTTTCTCTACCTAAAATGTCTGTAATTTTTAGTAATTTTTTATTTATATTTTTCATCTCATCAATAGCAGTTATAGTTTGACTCATCTGATCAAAGAAATTCCATATTTCTTGACTAATATCTACATCCATATTACCCCAAGAACCAGGCCAATCATGCCCACCACCAATTACTTTATACAGCCAAACTTCATTAGTTGTATTAGGGGAAGAATAGATGTTTCTTTCAATAATACTTCCATCATTCGGGTCAATATCTGGAAGAGTGTCAACAAATAAATCAGTTAAATTATTCTTAGTTTTAAAATAATCTATTGTTGCAGGAATAGATAAATATGCACCCCAACCACCTGAATTTGTCATATCACCATTATAAAAAGTTACATTATCAACTGTTCCGTGAATTTCGAAAACAGGAATGGGAACAGTTGCATTACAGTTGTTATAAATGTTTGCTAAAATCATTCCTGCAACTGGGGCAATAGCACGGAAAGTAGTACTTGCTTGGCATGCCAACATATAAGAGATATCACCACCATTTGATAAACCTGTGCTGAATGTTCTATATGGGTCAAGCTGATGAGTAGTTTGTAAATAGTTTGCCAATGCAACCGAAAAACCTACATCATCAACACTCCAATTGATGAAATCATAACCAACATCAAAAAACTGATCACCCCATGCTAGAGTGCCCTCTGGATAACATACTGCAAATCCATTTTGATCTGCAATTGTATTCATATTTGAATAATTCATTATTGTCTGCCCATCACCACCATAACCATGAAAAACAAAGACTAATGGTGCATTTATTGGTAGATTTACTGGCTTATACAAAATATATTCTCTTGTAAGCCCACCATGTTGAAAGGTTAGACTCTGTTGAGAAAAAGAGAATATAGGTAGAAATAAAAGTATAAGTAATTTTTTCATATCAATAGACTAGTAGTTAGGAAGCTACAAATATACAAAAAATAAGAAAAAAAAAGCAAGTCCGAAAACTTGCTCTTTTTTTATTTACTTTATTTTCTTAAAATTTTACAGAATATTTAAGTGATACTGATCTTCCTTGCTCAAAAACACCTTGCTCCTTAAGTAAAGATAAGTGTGGGATATACTCAACATTCATCAAGTTTTGAGCATGAATTGAAAACTGATGCCTCCCTTTTTCTAGTCCAAAACTTGCATTAATCAAAGAGTAAGATGCAGTAATATCCTCCATAGAAGAAATTCTATCTTGTGCAAAATGGTGGTTGTAATTTAATGCCAATCTTAGTTTATCTGCAAAAGATAAATCATTAAAAACATACTCCACTTCATTGTTCCATTTAGCTGGAGGAGTCATTTCTAAAGGCTCATCTAACGCTAAGTTATCTGCATAAACTACCGATATTGTACTCTTTAAGTGCAAGTTATGCATAAAGTGTGGGTGCAAATCAATACCTGCTTCTCCTCCATATAACCTTGCATCATCTTGATGATGTTCGTAAATAGTCATACCTTCATCTGTAGTATCAGAAGTAGAAGCCAAATAAATATAATCATCAATCTTATTATTAAAAATAGCTACATCAAAAGAGTAATGCTTACCATGTATATGAAGACTTAAATCAGTTTCTAGGTTGTTTTCACTCTTTAGGTTTTCATCTCCTTTTTCATATCTGTCTGCTCCATGATGCTCCCCATCTGCAGAAAGTTCATACAAATTAGGAGGCCTGTACCCTTTTGCGACATTTGCTCTAAATACATATCTTTCTGAAAGATTGTAGGTACTTCCTAAAGAATAAGTATAGTCTAGAAAACTCATCTCTTTATCAAGAAAAGTAATTTTTCTAAAATCTGCTCTTACCCCAGTTTGAAGTTGAAGATTACCTTTCCTTTTATTCATCAAAGTATATAATGAAAGGTCTTTAGTTTCTGCATTAGGTATTAATATTTCATGTGCATGTTCATCATTATTATTCATTTGATACATACCTTGCGAACCTAAAATAAACTCATAATTATTATTAGATTTTAATGCTTTAAAGTCAAATCTAGTTGTTCTAAGCATCATATCTAAAGCCGCCTCATCATGCTCTTCTTCATGTTCATCATGCTCTTCTTCAAACTCCTTTCTATGATTTAATTGATAAGAAACGAATGGTTTTAGAGTCCAATCATTATGCCAAAAAACACCTTCAGCAGTTACAAAATGATCTCCTACTTGTTGCCAAGGTTTTTCCATTTCTCTTTCAGATTCGGTAGCTATACCTTCCACCAATCCTGTATTGGTATAAGAAGATGAATAAACCCCTTTAAGAATACCCCAATCTTTTGTAACACCCCAGTTACCAAATGCATAATGCTGGTTGTACCTTGAATTATGAGCAAAATCCCCATTTGGCAATTTGTAATCAGCATGGTTTTGATATCCTAAACCATAGGTATGAAACCAAGATTTTTTTCTTTTTTGACTTACAAATGATGATTGCACACCTGAATTTGCTGAATAAAAAGAAGTAGAAAACTTACTCTTTCTTCCTTCTACCAAAAGAGGTTTTAGTGGAATAAAATTCAGTACTCCCCCCATTGCATCCGCACCAAACAAAAGAGAAGCTGGTCCTTTTACAATTTCAACATTTTCAATTCCTTCTTCAGGAATAAATACACCATGCTCTTCTCCCCAAGCTTGATTAGAAACTCTTGCTCCTTGATATAAAACCACTACTCTATTACCGCTTAATCCTCTTATTACAGGTTTTGTAATTGCGTTACCAAGTTTTACCATCTCTACTGATGGCTCATCAGCTAGTGCTAAGGTTAAAGAAGGACTAGAGTTAAAGGCTAGTTCCTCTAAAGGAATAGATTCTATTTTAACAGCCGACCTATCAGCAGTATTTACAAAACCTCCTGAAATTACAACTTCCTCTATTTCAATGATGCTATTATGTAATACAATTTCAGCAGATTCATTAGATATATCAATTACTAAAGTTTCATATCCCAAGATAGAAAACTGGGCTTTTACTTTTTTGTTGGAAATATTCTCTATTAAAAATTTACCATCTTTATCAGAAACTGTTCCTTTTAAAACTTCTGGCAAGTAGATATTTACCCCTTCAATTGGTTGCTTATTTTTATCTATAACTATTCCTTTTATATTGCGCTCTTCTTTTATTGTATTTTGAGCGAATATATTTATAGTGCAAAGGAATGAAAACACTATTAGTACAAATTGTGATTTTTTCATTTTACTTATTTATATTATTAAACTTAAATTTTTGTTAAGAAAATAATATAGCAGGAGGTCCTTTGTTTTGTAATTTACTTAATGAAAAACTAGCTTCTCTTTCTTTGTAAAAAGAGTTTGTTTCAATTATAGAATGCGTAAAATAATTGTCTTTTATTATTTTAAAATCATAAATTGAAGTTGTAAAATCATCACACCAAAAACATTCTTCATTTTCAAAATTAAAATGAGAATCGTGTTCACATTCTTGTTCAAAAGGAGTATTGCTTAATATAGTTTCGCAATAAGAAAGTTGATGCGAATGATTGTGTTCTACATCATGGTGGTGGAATAAAGAAGTTGAGAAAATACTCGATACATACAGCAGTACAGCAAATGCAACTTTAATATGTAAGCTTAGTAATTTCATTTTGCAAAATTACATAAAAAAGAATTCCTTTTTACTCAATAACAATCCTTTTCTCTACTGTTCCATCATCATAGATGTAGAATTGTGGCGTGTTTTTAGATCATTTTTTTGTATTTTTGGAGAAATCAAAAACTTACAACTTATGGACGCTTTTGCAATTGAAGTACTTATCGTAAAATTCTGGGGATATTTTTTCTTAGCATTCTCTGTTCCATTACTACTTAGTATAAAATCAAGAAATACATTAATTGAGCTTTCAAAAGAGAAATCTTTTATTTTCATGAGTGGATTTGTCTCTTTAATAATGTGCATTCCACTTGTATTAATCAATAATGTTTGGAGAGCAGATATTGTAGGCTTTACTACCTTTATTGCTTGGATGGGAATTGCAAAAGGGATGATTCGTTTTTACGACCCCAACATAGTTATAAAAATGGCTTCAACTTTTGATGAGAAGTCGTACAGAATTGTTGCTATTATTACTTTGCTAGTTGGTATTGCATTTATTTATGCTGGCTACAACCCTTATTGGTGCTGATGAGAAAATTTGCACAAATTTTACTTTTTACAATTATAGCAGGCAGGTAATTTTCTTTACTCTTTTAAAATTTTCTTAGCTATCACTCCTAATTTCGAAATTCCTTTTATTAAATATACTCCAGAATTATAATCAGAAAAATCAACTTTTACAATTTTATTTTTTGTAGATATAGTTCTAGAAAAAATAATTTGCCCCATCATATTACTTATTTCTATTTGCTCTAAGTTTTCCATTTGTATTTGAATATTGTCTGTTACAGGATTTGGAAAAACAAGCATTATCGGTTCATGGCTTTCTTGCATTTGCACAGTTGTTGTGTTACTGCTAATATTAATATTATCTACATACAAATTATTTCCAATTCCAGAGATGTTCCTGAATTTTATAAGTACTTCACTTTTCCCTAATAAAGAATCTAAACTAATGTTTTCCAACCTCCATTGACTTGAAGTTGGCGTAAAATAAGAAGTGAAACTAGAGGAAACTGTAGGTAAATTATTTTTTCCTTTCGCCCATAACATATTCCAATCTGCAGCACAATTCTCACTATATAAAACAATTAACGAATCATAAAATGAATTACTGTATTTTGCATAAGCAACATCAAAATTTAAAGTCGCAAATGTTGCGTTTGAAAAATCTAAAACAGGAAGAATAAACTCATCAATATCCCCAACACTATTTACATTAAAATCAAAATTGTTCTTCATAAAAGAAGATAAGCTGTTTCCGAATCCACCAACAGAAGAATCTCGAACCCAACTGTTATTCGAATTAGGATTGTGAATAATATAGCTAGAGAGAAAAGAATTATTTTCAAAATCCTCATTATAATTCTGATGAGAGATTGAATTCCCTAACACATTAAACGATAAAGAAAGAGTGTCGTTATTAAAATCCATATCAACTGTTCCGTTAGGGTTCTGTGTATAAATTGTAATATTGTGTATACCAGAGGACAAAGAAAGAGTATTTAAATTTACATTTATACTTGCTCCAAACTGCAAATTTCCATTCCAATTATAAGTAGAAAAAGCACCACCATCAATTTGATAATTGATATCCACAGAAGTAAGAGTATTTGTTCCTAAATTTAACAACTCAAAAGCTAGATTTACCACAGAATCACAAGCTAAATTATTTGGCACTAAAACTTTGTGAGCAGAGGCATCCGTTTGGTAAAAAGAATTACAAGCAGGAGATGTTAAGATAGGAGTTCTTTGGGTTTGTAATACAATATTCATTCTATCGGCTTGCCCTTGAGTAAACATATTTTTACAAGAGGAATAACTATATCCCATATAATTTGTAATCATATCAGGTAAATCAGGAACATCATTATTACAAGAATTCTGAGTAGGCGGACAAGTAAAAGTAGAGGAAGCCTCTGGAGGAGTATCACAAATATAATCACCAGTTGTTGAGCAGTTTGTTGAATCAATTACAGATGATCCGCACCCACTTTGAAAGGTATGTAACAGACCCAGCCAATGCCCAATTTCATGAGTAGCCGTTCTACCTCCTCCAATATAATTTCTCCCAAAAGAATAATAATCTATTGCAGCTCCATCTACATTTGCAGCAACTCCAGGGAAAAGAGCAAATCCACCAGATGTATTGGCAAAATTACAAACCCAAATATTAAGATATTGATCTCTTGGCCAAGCATTTTTTCCTCCTGTTGAATCAAATTTCATATTATTGGAAGGAGTAAATCCTAAACTATCAGTATAAGTTCTTGTAATTCCATTTGTAGGCAAATTATCTGGCGTTCGTTTTGCTAAACAAAACTGAATATTTGTATTTGCTGCAACTGAAAGAAATATTGAAGGAGTATTTATTGTATCGGCATTGTATCTGCCAAAATCTTCATTCAGAACATCTATCTGAGTCTGAATAATACTATCCGAAATGTTTTGAATACTATCGTGATATACAACATGAACAACAACAGGAATAGTTATAGTAGTTGCAGATGATTTATAGAAATTGTCATTATTTTTCCCCATTCAGAATTATTTTGGTGGAAAAGTAAGTGATTTAAACAATTTTGCTCATTACTTAGTTGAGCAAAAGTAAAAATTGGAAACAAGAAACAAATTAGAATTATGTAAGTACTTTTCATATTTTTTTGCTGCGAATATACCAAAATAATATAAATTTGTAAAATGAACTATCTGAGAATAATAGCTCAAATTCTACTATTTACAATTACATCTATTGTGTTTGTATTTGCCTTGTTTTCTGGCTCTGAGGGTTATGGAGGAGGGTTTATAGGAATTATAAAAAACGCACCAAATGCTTTGCCTTGGATTTTACTTTTCGGGCTTAATTATTTGGCATGGAAAAAAGAGTTAATAGGAGGAGTTGTTCTTACTCTCTTTGGAATTTTTATAAGTTGGTTTTTTAATTTTAATGGTGGTAGATTTGATATTATTGTATTTAGCATGACTTCCTTAATTACCATTTTAGGATTAGTTTTTGTATCTTTGGGAATTAATAAAGAAAAAAATATAACGAATGAAAAAAAATAAAGACTCTAAAGAAAGAAACAATCTAGGTTTATATATGGCATTAGGCTCTGCTTTAGGGGTCTCCTTAGGAGTATCATTTGGAACTTATTTTGATAATGTTGGCATAGGAATTGGTATAGGAGTAGCAATCGGAACAGGAATAGGACTTCTTTTTTGGTCGGTAATGCAAGCCAAAAAGCTAAAGAAAGACTGTTGCAATAATGACACTAATATTCAGGAACTCCCTCCAGAAAAGTAATCTTGTTATTTTTATAATCCATAGCGCAACAGAAATGTTGCAATCCGTTGGTTACTACTAAAAAATTGACCTTTAATTTGAAATTGTATTTCGCTATTTGATTAAAAGCATCTTGAGTGATTTTTACATTTGGAGCTTTACATTCCACTATCATAGTTGGCTTTCCCTCTTTATTGTAAAGCACAATATCTGCACGAGTTGATAGCTCGTTATATTTTACCATTTTCTCTACTCCCATCAACCCAAAAGGATAATTCTTTTCCTTATTTAAATAGTGAATAAAGTTTTGGCGTACCCACTCCTCAGGAGTCAGTTTAAAATATTTTTTTCTTACCTTGTCAAAAACTTGTGTAGTTGCTTCAACTAATTTAATTTTGAGCTCTGCATTGGGCAAGTTTAATTGTGGCATTTCCATAAAGCAAAATAAGTGAATTATAAAGAAATCATATCATCAATAAGTAATAAAGATTTAAACCCTGTTTATTTTTTAATGGGTGATGAACCTTATTATATCGACAAGCTTTCTGATGAATTTGCTAAAAACCTTCTTACAGCTGAAGAACAAGAATTCAATCAAGTTACACTTTACGGAAAAGAAGTGGGTGTAGGGCAAATAATTGCGGAGGCAAAACAATTTCCTTTTGGCTCAGAAAAAAGAGTTGTAATTGTAAAAGAAGCTCAAAACATTAAAAATATTGAAGAGTTGGAATCTTACTTGGACAACCCTCTTCCTTCTACTATTTTGGTGATTTGCTACAAATACAAAAAACTCGACAAGCGAAAAAAGTTTACAAAATCCTTAGCTAAAAAAACATTACTATTTGAAAGTAAAAAACTTTATGACAACCAAGTGCCAGATTGGATTGCAAAATACTTAAACGAAAAAAAATACAAAATTCAAGAGAAAGCATGCTTTATGCTAGCTGAATTTCTGGGCACAGAACTTGCTAATATTAGTAATGAATTAGATAAGTTAATGCTAATTGTAAAAAAGGAAGAAACAATTACTGCTAGTATTATTGAAAAAAATATAGGTATTAGTAAGGATTATAATATTTTTGAATTTCAGCAAGCATTAGGGAAAAAAGACATTTTAAAATCAAACCAAATAGTCAATCATTTTTCAGCCAACCCAAAAGCCCATCCACTTGTTGTTACCTTAGGAATGCTTTTTTCTTTCTTCCAAAAAATAATGACATACCATTCCTTAAAAGACAAAAGTAGAAATTCTGTAGCTGCACATCTTAAAGTAAATCCTTATTTTGTTGGGCAATATACTACTGCCGCACGGCATTATTCTCAAAACAAATTATTCGATATTTTTACCCTACTCAAAGTATATGATTTAAAATCCAAAGGGGTGAATAATACCAGCACAAATGATGGCGAATTACTAAAAGAAGTTATTTATAAAATCCTACACTAATTTCTTTATATTTGCGACCAATTTTTTAAATAAATGCGAAAATTTCTTTTTACACTTTCTCTACTTATTTTATTTCTATCTGCTTTTTCACAAAACGGAACTATTAGAGGGTTTGTGTATAACAGAGCAAGTGGTGAGCCAGTAATGTTTTGTAATGTTTTCCTAAAAAACACTACTATTGGAACTCCATCTGATGTAAATGGTTATTTCAGTATTGCAAAAGTACCGCCTGGCGACTATATAATTATGGTAACTTATATTGGGTTTGACACTTTGCAAGAGAATATAAGCATACAAGCTGGGAAAATTATTACTAAAAAGTTTGAGCTTACAGAATCCACCATAAAACTTAATGAAGTGAAAATTTCAGCCGAACGCCAAGAAATGAAAACGGAAGTAAAGGCAGCTGTAATTAAAATTACACCTAAAGATTTGGAGATGATCCCAACTATTGGAGGAGAGCCAGATTTAGCGCAATATTTACAAATTGTTCCGGGAGTGGTGTTTACTGGCGACCAAGGTGGACAGCTATATATTAGGGGTGGCTCTCCCGTACAGAATAAAGTTTTACTAGATGGAATGGTAGTATATAGCCCTTTTCATTCCATTGGTCTATTCTCAGTTTTTGATACTGATATTATTAGAAATACAGAAGTTTATACTGGCGGTTTTAGTGCAGAATATGGTGGTAGAATTTCTTCTATAATGGATATAAAAACTATTGATGGAAATAAGAAAAACTTTGAAGGAAAATTCTCTGCAAGTACTTTCGGCTCAAAACTAGTTATGGAAGGACCACTTAGTAAAAGAGGAAATTCATCTTTTGTATTTTCTGGAAAAACTTCTTACTTAAATAAAAGTTCAGAGCTTCTTTACAAACATCCAATACTTTATTTTGATGAAAAAGGGCTACCCTATTCTTATACCGATTTGTATGGAAAGTTATCTTTTCATGGTGATAATGGAAGTAAATTAAACATCTTTGGATTTAATTTTACCGACCAAGTAAACTATCAATTTATTTCAGATTTAAAATGGGATTCCAAAGGAGTTGGAAGCCAATTTATACTTGTTCCTGGAAGTTCGCCAATTCTGATTGAAGGGAATTTTGCTTTTTCTAATTACGGAATTACAATGAAAGAAGCTGCTTCCCCAATGCGTTCAAGTGAAATTACTGGCTTTAATTTAGGGTTCGATTTTACTTACTTTTTGGCAAAAGGAAAAATAAAATATGGCTTTGATGTATTGGGCTTTGAAACCGATTTTACTACTTTTAACTCTGTCAACTCCATTATTGAACAGGATGAAAACACCTCTGAGTTTTCAGCTTATGTAAATTACCAATATACCTCTACCAGATTTATTATTGAACCAGGAATTCGATTTCAAAAATACACATTGGGATTTTCGCCTGAGCCAAGATTAGGCATGAAATACAATGCTACCGACAAATTACGATTAAAAGCAGCTACAGGAATTTATTCCCAAAATATTTTAAGCACAGTATCTGATAGAGATGTAGTAAATCTGTTTTATGGCTTTATCTCTGGACCTGAGAATATTCCAACAAAAGCAAATGGAGAGGATTATCCGCACAAATTACAAAAAGCAACACATTTTATTGTTGGGATTGAATATGATTTAGGTACTAATGTTGATTTAAGTGTTGAGGGTTACCGAAAAAACTTCACTCAGCAAACCAACATCAATAGAAACAAAGCCTCTAATTCTGATCCTGATTTTATTATTGAAACTGGCTATGCGCAAGGAGTGGATGTACTACTTAAATACAGCAACAAAAAGCTTTATCTTTGGGGAGTGTATTCCTTAGGTTTTGTGCGTAGAGATGATGGAGTATTAGAATACGCCCCTCATTTTGATAGAAGGCATAATGTAAATTTAGTAGCCAGTTATTCCTTTGGCAGAAACAATTCCTGGAAAACAGATGTGCGCTGGAACTTGGGTTCTGGGTTTCCATTTACTCAAACGCAAGGGTTTTATGAAAACCTAAATTTTCAAGATGGAATAAATACTGATTACACTTCTGCAAATGGAGAGTTAGGCATACAATATGCTGAATTAAATAAAGGGCGTTTACCTTACTATCACAGACTAGATTTATCTATTTCAAAAACTATAAAAATTGCAAAAAAATCTGAATTAGATATAAGTGTAAGCGTAACCAATGCTTATAACAGAGAAAATATTTTTTATTTTAATAGAATAAAACACGAAAGAGTAAATCAGCTACCCATTATGCCAAGTATTGGAGCGAGTATTACTTTCTAAACTCTCACATCTTAAAAAACTTTTAATAAAAATTTTATCAAGTTCGGAATAATCGACTTGAAATAGTATTTTCGCATCAATTAATCTAATACAAAATTGTGAGCATTTCTCCTACAAAATACATTTTCGTAACCGGTGGTGTTACATCATCACTTGGTAAAGGAATAATTTCTGCATCCTTAGGGAAACTTTTAATGGGGAGAGGTTATTCCGTTACCATTCAAAAATTAGATCCATATATAAATGTAGATCCTGGTACAATGAACCCTTATGAGCATGGTGAATGCTATGTAACAGAAGATGGGGCAGAAACCGATTTGGATTTAGGACATTATGAAAGATTTTTAAATAGCCCCACTTCACAAGCCAACAATGTAACTACCGGAAAAATATACCAAACTGTAATTAATAAGGAAAGAGAGGGTGCTTATTTGGGGAAAACCGTGCAAATAATTCCGCATATTACAGATGAAATAAAAAGATGCATAAAGCTTTTGGGACAAACAGGAAAGTATGATTTTGTAATTACTGAAATTGGAGGAACAGTTGGCGATATTGAATCTTTACCTTACATTGAAGCGGTTCGACAACTAAAGTGGGAATTGGGGGATGATTCACTTTTTATTCACCTTACGCTTGTTCCATTTTTAAAAGCATCAGGAGAATTAAAAACAAAACCAACTCAACATTCAGTAAAAACACTTTTAGAATCTGGTATTCAGCCAGATATTTTAGTGTGCAGAACTGAGCATGAATTAGGAGTAGATATCAAAAGAAAAATTGCTCTTTTTTGTAATGTAGAGAAAGAAGCAGTAATAGAAAGTATTGATGTAGAATCCATTTATGAAGTGCCTATTAAAATGCTAGATGAGGGACTAGATAAAGTAGTTTTGAAAAAGCTCAACTTACAGGATTCTACCAAACTCAATTTAAAACATTGGAACAGTTTTTTAAAGAAACTAAAAAACCCGAAAAAGAAAGTTAGTATAGGTTTAATTGGAAAATATATTGAATTAAAAGATTCTTACAAATCTATTTCTGAGGCCTTTATTCATGCAGGAACAACTCATAATTGTGCTGTGGAAGTCAAATGGATTCATGCAGAAAATATAAACTCTAAGAATATTAAGAATCAATTAAATGGCTTAGATGGTATTTTGGTAGCACCTGGATTTGGGGATAGAGGAATTCAAGGGAAAATTGAAGCCATTAAATATGTGCGAGAAAATAACATTCCATTTTTTGGCATTTGCCTTGGTATGCAATGTGCTGTTATTGAGTTTGCTCGAAATGTAATGGGATTTAAAAATGCCCACACTACCGAGATTGATGCAAAAACAAAATTCCCTGTTATTGATATAATGGAGAAGCAGAAAAAAATCAGAAAAAAGGGCGGTACTATGCGTTTGGGAGCATACCCTTGTAAAATTAAAAACGGCTCTAAAACAGGAAAGGCATATAAAAAGAATTCTACTACTGAAAGGCACAGACACAGATACGAATTTAACAATTCTTTTTTAGAAGATTTCAAAAATATGGGAATGTGTGCAACAGGAATAAATCCAGATAGTAATTTAGTAGAAATTATAGAAATTGAAAATCACCCTTGGTTTGTTGGCGTACAATTCCATCCTGAATACAAAAGCACAGTTGCTAAGCCGCACCCACTATTTGTCGATTTTATTAAGGCCTGTATCAACCAAAAAACATTATGAAGCAAAACGATAAAAATTCTTTAATCGGACTTTTATTAATGGGATTTATTCTCATTATTTTCAATACTTATTTCTTTCCTCAAATAGAAGTTGAAGAAGAAAAAGAAACATCTACGGTAGCTGTTTCTCCAAATAATGAACCTATCATAAATCAAGATGAAACTCAGATTATTGCAGATGCAATTGTAGATTCTATTATTAGTCAGCAATTAATTAATCAGCATGGTGTATTTGCAAATACAGCTATTGGTATTCAGGAGTATTCAACCTTAGAAAATGAAAAGCTAAAAATCACTTTCTCCAATAAAGGTGGGAGAATCACTTCTGTAATTTTAAAAGATTTTCAAACTTATGATAGTTTACCTCTCGATATTTTTGATAAAGATTCATCACGGTTTAATTTACAATTTACAACAGGACACAACATAAATACTGCCGATTTATACTTTGTTAGCTCACAAAATGGAAGATCATTAAGCATGAAACTTATGGCTGATGCTAATCATTATGTGGAATATTTATACACTATTTATGATAATTACATGATTGATTTTGATATCAATTTTGTAGGGATGGAAGCATTAATTCCATCATCAGTAAATTATATGAATTTGCAGTGGCAAATGAAAACGCCACAAACTGAAAAGAGCAAAAGCAACCAAGACATGTACACTGGAATTTACTACCAATTCCAAGCCGATAAGGAGGTAGATTATCTCAGTTTGACTTCAACTGATCAAGAAAAAATAAATTCCAAATTATCTTGGGTTGCCTTTAAGCAACAGTTTTTTAGCAGTATTTTCATTGCTAAAAATGGCTTTGAAAAGCCAACAAACTTATCCTCCATAAAAAACGAAAATTCAAAATTTATAAAAGAGTTATCGGCAAATTTTGAGTTGCCTTATAATCATAAAAGAAGCGAACAACTTAATTTTCAGTTCTATTTTGGCCCAAATAATTTTAAGGCTTTAAAAAAATACAACTCAGGTTTTGAAGAATTAATTCCGCTTGGTTGGGGAATATTTGGCTGGGTAAATCAGTACATCATTATCAATATTTTTGATTTCCTCAACAAATATATAAGTAATTATGGGCTAATAATTCTCCTTCTCACCATCATTATAAAGTTAGCTCTTTCTCCTTTTACTTATAAGGCATATTTATCTCAAGCAAAAATGAAAGTGCTAAAACCAGAAATTGATAAAATAACTGAAAAGCACAAGAAGAAAGACCCAATGAAAAGCCAACAAGAAACTATGGCTCTTTACCGAAAAGCTGGGGTAAACCCCATGGGAGGATGCTTGCCTATGCTTTTCCAATTCCCTATACTGATTGCTATGTTTCGCTTTTTCCCTGCAAGTATTGAATTAAGGCAAAAAAGTTTCCTTTGGGCAGATGATTTATCGGCTTATGATTCCATTTATAACTTGGGATTTGATATTCCTTTTTATGGCGACCATATTAGCTTATTCACTCTATTAATGACCATCTCCACCTTACTTTATACGCACATGAACTCTTCAATGGCTACAGGGCAAATGGCTCAAATGAAATGGATGATGTACCTTATGCCGATTATGTTCTTAGGATTTTTTAATAATTATGCTGCTGGCTTAAGTTACTACTATTTCTTGGCTAATATGTTTACTTTTGGACAACAATATTTTATGAAACGATTTATTGATGAGAAAGCAATACTAGCACAATTGGAAGAAAACAAAAAGAAACCTGCAAAGCCAAAGTCTAAGTTCCAAAAGAAATTAGAAGAGATGCAAAAAAGGCAAGAGCAACAAATGAAAAAGAGAGGGAAGTAATTAGTGAAAAGACAGAAACATTGAAAAATTAATTTGGTGATTTGATGATGCGTTAATTAAACGAATAATCAAATAAACATTTATAAAAATGAAACAAATTTTACTATTATTTTTATGTTTGACTTTTGCCTGTGGGAGCAGTAAAAAAAGCACAGAAAAAAAAGTAAAAAAGGAGAAAAAAGAATTGATTATTTCCTTGCAAAGAACCCCATGCTATGGGACTTGCCCTATTTACAAAATGGAAATTTTTTCTGATGGCTCTGCCTTTTATCATGGGGAGCGATTTGTTGATAAAATGGGGGATTATGAATTTACCGTAAGTAAAGAAACTATCAACTATATCCTTAAAAAAGCAGTTGAAATTAACTTTTTTGAATTAGAGGATAAATACACAGCTAATATAACTGACTTACCAAAAACCATTACTTTTATAAAAAATGGAAAAGACCAGAAAAGGATTATTGATTATTATGGTGCCCCAAAATCCCTAAAGGAATTTGAAAGTTTGGTAGATGGCTGTATTGATTATAGAAGGATGAAAAAATTGGAAGATTAGAGATTTGTTAAAATCCCAACAACCGAAAAACTGGCACAGCTTCACTTTTAAAAATTAAAAGCTATTTTTACAGCAAAATCACGAAAAATAAGTTTACACGGTGAGCCATTAACCACCAACCTTTCTTAAAAAAAGTTCCATTCCTTTTTTCTTTTCAGCATCTAAAATATAAGAAATTTTATTGTTTAAGTAATCTAGTGGGTTCTTGCAATGGCTATAAATATCAGTAGCTGACTTGATGGCTTTTTCAATATTAGTAATGCCAAATTTTAGGGCATTATTAAATTCTTTTTGAAAATCTTTATCTATTTCTTTATTTGCAATCCAACAAGCGAAAACAAAGGGCAATCCAGTATGCTTTTTCCAAATGGCTGATAAATCATAAACATACTTAAACTTATGTTGATGCTGAAAAACCCTATCTCCAATAATAAGCCCTGCTGTATTTCCGCTTATTTGGTTTTCATAATTTGCATTTGACTCTAATAATTTTGGGGAGATCTTCCAATATTCTGTCAGTAAAATTTTTAAAAGTTCCACTGAGGTCTTGGATTGATAGTCCAAATAAATACTTTCTATTTCATTAATAGGAACATCAGAAAAAAGACAAACTGTATCGACTTGCCCATCAGCCCCAATACAAAAATCGGAAATAATATGGGCATGCTGTATTTGCTTTAAAACAACAATTGGCACCAAGCCAACATCTACTTTATTTGTCATTAATTTTTCTGCACAAACAGAAGGGATATCTAAGCTAATATCTAACTTTTTATCTAATCTGCTTTGCTGCAATCCATAAATAAATGGGATGGTGTTAAGATAGGAAACAACCGAGAGTTTATATTTCATCAGAAAATCCCTAATAGTTGATTAACAAACAAAATAGTGATGTAGATACTGACTGCAAATTTAAGAACCGTTCCGCCCAAAAAACCAGCTAATGCGCCCATTGCAATCTTTATCGCCCTATTTGTATCTTCCTTTGCTTCTATTTTAGCGCCTAAAAATGCACCAATAAATGGACCAATTATTATACCAAATGGTGGGAAAAGTAAAAGCCCTAAAACTAGACCTAAGATGGTTCCATTAATTGCTTTCCTTCCTCCACCGAACTTTTTTACGCCATAAACTTGCAACCAATAATCTAAAAAAGTAATAGCAACTACTACTGCACCTAGTAGCCATAACATATCTTCTTCAAAATGATAATTAGTAAAAAAATGAAAAACCAATAATCCTAAGAAAGAAATAGGAGGTCCAGGTAAAGCAGGAATGATACAGCCAATTAGCCCTATTAGCAAAAGTATAATTACAATAAATATTATTAGAAATTCCATTTTCCAAAAATAAGAAAACAAAGCTGCAAAAAAGAGGAAAAGTTATGATTTCATAAAATCAAATTCATTACGCAATTATTTAGTAAATTTGCAGCTTCTTAAAAAATGAGATGAGAATGGAATTAACTTCTTTAAATGCAATCACTCCAATTGATGGAAGGTACATCAGCAAAACTGCTAGTTTACAAGAATATTTTTCTGAAGCTGCTTTAATCAAATTTAAAGTACAAGTTGAAATTGAATATTTTATTGCTCTTTGCAATAGTTCTATCTCACAACTTAACCATTTTCCAACTGATAAATTTAGTAATTTAAGAGATTTATACACGAACTTTTCAGAGGATGATGCTCAGAGAATTAAAGATATTGAAAGCATCACCAACCATGATGTAAAGGCAGTTGAATATTTTATAAAAGAAGAATTTGACAAACTAGGTTTGCAAGAATTTAAGGAGTTTATTCACTTTGGTTTAACATCACAAGACATCAATAATACTGCTGTACCTTACTCCATTAAAAAGGCAGTGAAAAAAGTATATTTACCTAAATTAAATGAAATTGTTAATCTGCTAAAAGTAAGAGCGGAAGAATGGAAAGAAATTCCTTTACTTGCTAGAACTCACGGACAAGCAGCATCCCCTACAAGAATGGGAAAAGAGATTCAAGTTTTTGTAGAGAGAATTGAAAAGCAACTTTTATTATTAGAAACAATTCCTTTTTCTGCCAAGTTTGGTGGCGCAACTGGTAATTTTAATGCACATCATGTTGCTTTCCCTGAAATTGATTGGGTGAGTTTTGCAAATAACTTTACAAAAGATGCTCTAGGATTGGAACGCCAACAAACCACTACTCAAATTGAGCATTATGATAATTTGGCGGCACTCATGGATAACATTAGCCGTATCAACACTATTTTGGTTGATTTTTCAAGAGATATTTGGACTTATGTAAGTATGGATTATTTCAAGCAAAAAATTAAAAAAGGGGAAGTAGGTTCATCAGCAATGCCACATAAAGTAAATCCTATTGATTTTGAGAATGCAGAAGGAAACTTAGGAATGGCAAATGCAATATTCGGATTTCTTTCTAGCAAACTGCCAATTTCTCGTTTACAAAGAGATTTAACCGACAGTACTGTTCTAAGAAATATTGGCGTTCCATTTGCACACACACTTATTGCTCTCGCATCTTTAAATAAAGGAATTAATAAATTGCTTATCAATGAAGCGAAAATAGCTGCTGATTTAGAAAAAAATTGGGCAGTAGTTGCTGAGGCAATTCAAACAATTTTAAGAAGAGAAGGATATCCAAACCCTTATGAAGCACTAAAAGAGTTAACTAGAACAAATTCTGAAATAAATGCTGTGAGTATTGCCAATTTTATAAATAATTTGGAGCTTCCAGAAGGTATAAAGAAAGAGCTTTTGGCAATTACACCTTCAAGCTATACTGGTCTTTAGTTATTTTGTGCTTTGAAAGGTAATCTTCCCAATTCCAAATAAAGTGCGACATAATATTTTTTAATTCCTGGAAAAAAATAGGATTTGCTTCATTCTTTCGTCTAAACAAATCTACTTGATATTTATTTATCTTGTACTTATCAAATACTGCTTTTGCCATTGCCTGAATGCAATTATCTGATTTCTTAAACAAATCAGAAATATAAACACCATAATCTACTAATTGTTCCAAAGCAACATCATTTTCTTCTTCAATTTTCTCTACCATTTTATCAAGCAAGAGATTATGCAACTGCTCGGATTGTTCTTGATCAAAATAAGTAGAAAGCATTTTTAAATTTCCAGAAAATACAATAAGGCGAAACCATTTAATATCATTATCAGTTAAGCCAGGACTACTTTCCAAATTGTTATTATTGTTAATAAAATCCTTAATTTCCACAAAACCATTTAAAATCACTTCATCAAGTACCGATACAAATAATGAAGTTATTTTATCTTGTGATATTTTTTTCTTTTTTGAAATTCCAAAAAACTTTAACATCTTTTTTAGTTTAACTTAAAATGTGTTTTAGCTTCCTCTGAAATTTGCTCGCCAATTGCTAAACAAGCAGTTGCAGCAGGGGAAGGCGCATTTAACACATGTATATTTTTTTCGTTTTTCACAATTTTAAAATCATCTATTACCCCTCCATCACTTCCTAAGGCCATAGCTCTTACCCCACTTCTTCCCTCAATAATATCACTCATTTTCAGTGATGGAATCATCTTTTGTAATTCTTTCAAAAATAAGGATTTTGAGAACGCTCTTTTATATTCATTGAGTCCAAATTTCCAATGATTTATGAACAATTTTCTTGTACCTGAAAACGAAAGAGCTTGAAGAGTGTCTTTAAGATTAAAAGCTGTTTTACTATACCCCTCTCTTTTAAAAGTAAAAACTGCATTTGGCCCGCATTCAATATCACCATTTGTCATACGAGTAAAATGAACTCCTAAGAATGGAAACTCAGGATTTGGAACAGGATAAATCAAATTATTTACTTTGCTTTTTGCACTATCTGAAAGCTCATAATAGTCCCCTCTAAAACCAACAATTTGCATATCTAACTTAACTTTATCTTTTGTAGCCAATCTATCTGCAAACAATCCACCACAAAAAATAATGTGCTTTGCGTTAAAAATTCCTTTAGAGGTTTTAATCTCTGATTTATTATAATCCAACACCTCACAATGTGTAATCACCCTGCTTTTAGCATTAATAGATTGGATTTTTTCTGAAAATTTATTTGTCACACCTTTGTAATCAATAATTCCAGCCTCTGGAACCCAAAGCGCTTTTACTCCTTCAACATTTGGCTCTATTTTTTTAAATTCATCAGGAGATAAAAGATTCAAACCAACTAATCCATTTTTCTCACCATTAATTTTTAGTTGAGCTAACCTTCTTGATTCTTCCTCATTTATTGCTACTACAATTTTTCCGCAAACATCATAATCAACATTATTTCCTTTAGCAAATTCAATTAATTGTTTTCTCCCTTCTACACAATTTTTTGCTTTAAAACTTCCTGGCTTATAATACAACCCTGAATGAATAACACCCGAATTTCTTCCGGTTTGATGAAAAGCTAATTCCTTTTCCTTCTCAAATACCACCAATTTTAGTTGAGAAAATTTCTTTTGCAAAGAAAAAGCGGTGGCTAATCCTACTATACCACCGCCTACTATCGCTATATCAAATTCTTTGTTTTGCACCCAGCAAAAATAAACAATGTCTAATTCTTAATCGTAAAAACTCTCGAGATATTAAATCCAAAATAAATATCACCATTTAGCCAATCGCCAGTTGTTTTAGTAATAAAAGCAGGGGCTGTCATTGCAGAAGAATTACTTAAATGTAATTGAAATACATGCCCCCCAGTTTCAATATCAAAACCTAATGAGAGAACATTATTATTTGTCTTTTCAGTAAGTTGATAAAAATACTCAATATTGATGGTTACTCTTTTTGTTAATTTCTTCCTCCCACCAAACCCTAAAGAATACTTATCATTTGCTTGATCTTTAGTATCCACTAAATTATAATGCACCATTGTTGGAGTAATCTGTAGCGTTAAGTCTCTATTTATTTTACGAGCAATAAGCAACTGATTAGCAAAGCTTAATTGATTAGAAAATAAGAAATTATCTTCCTGTGCAGCCGCATATTTCCATTGTTTTACAAATACAGCTGAATTTACCACAATCCCATAAGGAAACTCAACACTTCCTTTACATTGTCTTTTTATTCTAATTTTTGCATTTGCATCAATTGTTTTTGTAGTTGAACTTCTGCCAAATCCTAAAGAAACAAAATCTTTTATTCCATAATCAAAACCCAAACGAACTTGCGAATTATCCAATCCATATAAATTATAAAAACCAGAATTAAGTGTTCCAAACCTATGCTGAATAGTAAATTGTAAAACTCCATTTGCCGGAAGCTCTACTGATTGTCCGTTTACTACTTTTGTTCCTTTAAAATGATAGGAAATATACATTGGCTCATCATCACCTCCTAGTAAATTCAACAAATTATCTTGTGCATTTGCAAGAAAAGAGGACACTAAAAAAGTAAAAATAATTATTCTTTTCATTAAATTTTATTTAATTTAATATTTACTTTTATTTCTATTTCTTCTGCAATTTTATACATTACAATTTTAGGAATATCAATATTATAATCTTCTAATTTTACTGTAAACTCTGCTGAAATAACAACTGATTTTTTATTGTAAAGCAAACTCCCATTAACCTTAATTTTATTGGTTTTACCGTGCATAGCTAAACTACCTTCCACAGTAGCTTTCCCATCTTCAATTGTAACAACCTTTCCAACAAAAGTTGATTTGGGATAAACATCAGATTCTAAATAATTTTCATTAAAATGCTCTTGCATCAAAGGATCATTAAAAATGAAATCTGTAATATTTAATTGAAAAACTAACTCATTAGTAGAAGCATCATAAACTGCACTTACCTTTTTATTTTCAGCAGCAATATCTTCCATTGGTGCATCAGAGAAAAAAGTAATCACTCCATTTTTTGCTAAATACTGCTGAGCATTTACATTAATGCAAAACAATAAAAATAAAAAGCTAATTATTCTTTGCACCATCATTTATCCATTTTTCAATTATCATTATGTTGCAATTATTCATCATTCCTGCTTTTGGCATTATATTTGCTGTTCCATTAATATCAGATTCTAACTCCCCATTATCAACATAAATCATCACTTCTGAGTAACTATTTAAACTTACCTCCCCTAAAGTATTTCCACTTAAATGACAAGATGAACACTCATCAATAATAATAGGCATTATAGAATTAGAGAAAGTAATAGAAGTAGTATCACAATTATCCACAAGGTATTGATACAGCTCTTCTTGATTATCGTAATAACAAGATGAGAAAAGAAGTAAAAATATTGAAAAATACTTAGTCATCTTGAGCTCCATTTTCTACCCATTTTTCAATTATTTTTATTTTGCAATCATCCATTTTTCCACTTTGAGGCATTACACTATCTGTCAAATTTGATTTTATTCTACTTATGGTATTTCCATTAATTACCGATTGATAAATCTCCGAATAATTGCTTAGTAATAAATTTGTATTCGGATTATTTCCTGAATGACAAGCAATACAATTATTTTCAAAGATTGGAAAAACATCAGAAGAAAAAGTATAAGAAGTTGTATCGCAACCACAATCAGTTTCCAATGCACCTTGCATTATCCAATCCTTTATCATCTGAATTTGAGCAGAAGTTAAAGGAGCTATTCCAGAATTTACAGGAGGCATAAAATCATCATCATTAGGATCTTCAGTAATTGATTCATAAAGCTCACTTTTTTTATAACTTCCAGCAACTACAAATTCATCATCATCCATTATTCCATTATAAGATGTTAATCTAAGACCCTCCTCATGTGTAATTTCATCATGACAATTAGTTGTAGCACATGAATTTCTTAGCAATGGAAGTATCGAATTAGTAAAATCTACATAACTCAAATCGCATGCTTCCTGCTCAGAAACAATTGGCATTATTGGCTCGTGTTCGCAACTTATAAACAACAATACTGAAAGGGAAATCAGATAAAATTTCATTCTACAAATCTACATTTTTTAATAGCGGAACATTTAAAACAATCGAAAAATTTTACTAATTTAGAAAAGTGATTATTGCTCTTTTTTACATCCTGAACTTAAAACAATAAATAAAAAAAACATGACATTTATCATACCCCTAATTTATAACTATTCTAAATAACTTATATTATAACTTACTGTTAGTTAGTTAGTTAGTTAGTTAGTTAGTTAGTTAGTTAGTTAGTTAGTTAGTTAGTTAGTT
>JACKQG010001845.1_pt1 | contig 28682 bp, 24 predicted proteins | sample 8237621 | NCBI WGS metagenome assembly JACKQG01 (sample SAMN15677084, study PRJNA649215) | marine metagenome | biome: marine; feature: Black Sea; material: saline water; isolation source: suspended particulate matter (SPM) from the Black Sea western gyre | collected 2013-06-09/2013-06-10 | depth... | reverse complement strand
TTTCAGTGCACAACTCAGCCAAATCCATGTCCATTGAGACAGGCTTGAAGGGGGTTGTTACTTCAATCCATCCCGGAGCACTCAAGTTCTGGCAGGAAAAAGGGCTAACCATCCCAACCGCCATGCAAAAAGGACATTGAGGTGCCACACTGAGCAGGTCGAAGTGTTCTCGAAATGACCGGTCCTCGCCAACAGGACAAAAGGCTTCGAGTACCTCAGCCTCCGGTGAGATCTGGACATTGAGGTTCTCGAAATGTCCATCCCGGCCACCAGGATAAAAGGCTTCGACAGGCTCAGCCTCCTGGCTCAGCCGTCTGTGGAATAAAAATACTCTGACTCGGAGGCTCTAGCAATAGAAGGGGAAGGATAACACAATGGCAAATGGGTATCTCTATATACTGAAATGTTCGGATGGAACCTACTATACTGGAAGTACAAAAGATATTGAGCATAGGTTTGAGCAGCATCAGGCAGGAGAGGGATCGATTTATACAAAAAAACGTTTGCCTGTCAAACTTGTATATATTGAAGAATTTCCAAGAATTGATGAGGCATTTTACCGTGAAAAACAGGTCCAGGGTTGGAGCAGGGCAAAAAAGGAGGCATTGATGAATAATAATCTTAACTCTCTTCCAGTTTTGTCAGAAGCATATCGGGATAAAGTGAAAGAATAAAACCTGGACATTACCTGCTACCGAAAAACCGGACATTGGGTGCCACACTGAGCTCGTCGAAGTGTTCTTGATATGACCGAACCTCGCCAACAGGATAGAAGGCTTCGAGTACCTCAGCCTCCGGTGAGATCTGGACATTGAGGTTCTCGAAATGTCCATCCCGGCCACCAGGATAAAAGGCTTCGACAGGCTCAGCCTCCTGGCTCAGCCGTCTGTGGAATAAAAATACTCTGACTCGGAGGCTCTAGCAATAGAAGGGGAAGGATAACACAATGGCAAATGGGTATCTCTATATACTGAAATGTTCGGATGGAACCTACTATACTGGAAGTACAAAAGATATTGAGCATAGGTTTGAGCAGCATCAGGCAGGAGAGGGATCGATTTATACAAAAAAACGTTTGCCTGTCAAACTTGTATATATTGAAGAATTTCCAAGAATTGATGAGGCATTTTACCGTGAAAAACAGGTCCAGGGTTGGAGCAGGGCAAAAAAGGAGGCATTGATGAATAATAATCTTAACTCTCTTCCAGTTTTGTCAGAAGCATATCGGGATAAAGTGAAAGAATAAAACCTGGACATTACCTGCTACCGAAAAACCGGACATTGGGTGCCACACTGAGCTCGTCGAAGTGTTCTTGATATGACCGAACCTCGCCAACAGGATAGAAGGCTTCGAGAACCTCAGCCTCCGGGGTTTGCAGCGAGACGCTTCGGCGAAGGCAGGAGATCAAACGAAAAGAACGAAAAAAGCAATAAAACCATTCGTAAAATTTCGTCAATTTCGTTGTAAAAAAATTAGAGAAATATCATTTTCGCTCTATCCTTCGACAGGCTCAGGATGACGCTGCAGCGTAGGCAGGCGAATCAAACGAGATGAAGGAAAAAAGCAATAAAACTTTTCGTTAAATTTCTTCAATTTCGTTGAAAAAAGAAAGAATCACAACACCAACTTGATAGGAAAATCGTGATCCAGGATCTGAATAGAATTGAAACCCTTGTCTTTAAGACCTTATCTGTAGGTCTGGTTCTTTTCTATATCCTATCCGCCACCATTCTGCCGGCAGCTACAGAATTCCACCGGGGTATTTATGTCTTCATTACCTATGTCCTGGTCTTTATGCTGTATAAATCGCCCCATCCGTCCCTGCGTTCCCTGGACTATCTGCTCATGCTGCTTTCCATCATTACCATTTCCTATTGGATATTCAATTATGAAGCATTGAATTATAGGGCTGGTGCTGAAACACAACTGGATGAAGCGGTGGCAGTTGCCGGGGTGCTTTTGGGAATCGAAGTCGCCCGGCGAGTGATTGGACCAATTTTCGTGATACTGGCTGGTCTGCTGCTGGTCTATGGTGTCTATGGGATGTATTTCCCCAGCCTTATTGCCCACCCGGGAGCCAGCTTCCCTGAGTTATGCACCACCATATTTTATAAAGAGGACGGCGTCTTTGGACTCATGGCAAACGTTTTGGCCACCTATGTCGTCCTGTTTGTCATCTTTGGCGCTTTTATGGAGCGCTCTGGTGCCCAACGATTCTTTATTGATTTCCCCCTGGCTGCAGTTGGTCATCGCATGGGTGGACCAGGCAAAATGGCAGTTCTGGCAAGCGGTCTATTTGGATCCATCTCCGGCTCAGCTATCGCCAACACCGTTTCTACCGGGGCTTTCACCATCCCCCTAATGAAAAAAGCAGGTTTCAGACCCCACATAGCTGGAGGTATCGAACCGGCTGCCTCAATTGGCGGTATGTTCATGCCCCCCATCATGGGAGCAGGTGGTTTTATCATGGCTGAGCTCACAGGTATACCGTATCCCAGGATTATGCTCATTGCTCTCTTCCCGGCCCTCATGTATTTCTTTTCAGTGTTTGTCATGATCCACTATGAAGCCAAGATTCATAATATCAAGGGTACCAAATCCGGTCCTGGCGCCTGGGAAATTTTCAAAAAGGAGTGGTATTATATTACTCCCTTGCTGCTAATTACAATAATCATGCTCTCAGGTTTCTCTCCAGGGTTTGCTGCTGTAACTGGCATTCTTTCCTGTATCGCAATCAGTTGGGTGAAGACTGAGACCAGAATGGGTTTTCAGGGTTTTGTTGATGCAGCTTGCAAGGGGACCGAGAACAGCCTGAAAATTGGTGGGACGGTTGGGGTCATCGGCATCATCATCTCCGTCCTGACATTTAGTGGACTTATACTCACCTTCGCCAATATTGTGATTCAACTGGCTGGTGGGAGTCTCTTTTTAACCATTCTGTTTATTGCCCTGGCTTCTTTGGTGCTGGGAATGGGTGTTCCTGTTACTGCAGCCTATCTCATTACTGCAGTAATTGCCGTTCCGGCGCTCACCCATCTTGGAGTTAACATGATAGCTGCCCATATGATTGTTTACTGGTTGTCTCAAGACTCTAACATATCTCCACCGGTCTGTATTGCTGCTTTTGCTGGCGCAGCCATTGCCAAAGCCAATATGTGGCGCACGGCCTTTGCCGCTTTTAAATTTGCCAAATTCCTGTACATCGGTCCATTCCTCTTTGGTTATGTCCCAGAATTCAGTCTGAATGGAAGCCTGTGGGATATTGTCCGAGTCTTTATCATGATTATCATTGGAAACTACCTGTTCGCATACCTATTGAGCTTTGCCTGGTGGCATTCACTCAAAAATTATTGGGCTAAGGCCTAGGCTTTGTTTGTGCAATTCGTGTCTGGATGTTTTATGGTTGTTGGACACGAATTACACCAATGTTCACGAAAGATCACGAATGATTTTGAATCGTAAAAGCAGGTAGCCCCAATATTTTTTTGGTGTCAATTCGTCTGATTCGTGTTATTCGTGTCTTTTTTATTGCTGTTGAACACGAATTACACCAATGTTCACGAAGCATCACGAATGATTTTGAATAGTAAAAGCTGGTAGCCTCTATATCTTTTAGTGTCAATTCGTATGATTTGTGCTATTCGTGTCTAGCAGTATTATTGCCTTTGAACACGAATTACACCAATGTTCACGAAAGATCACGAATGATATTGAATAGTAAAAACAGGTAACCCCAATATCTCTTAGTGTCAATTCGTCTGATTCGTGGAATTTGTGTCCAAAAGTTTTATTGGGCTTGAACACGAATTACACCAATGTTCACGAAGCATCACGAATGATTTTGAATAGTAAAAGCTGGTAGCCTCTATATCTTTTAGTGTCAATTCGTATGATTTGTGCTATTCGTGTCTAGCAGTATTATTGCCTTTGAACACGAATTACACCAATCATCACGAATGATTTTGAATAGTAAGAGCGGGTAGTCTTAATAAATGTTAGTGCAATTCGCCCCATTCGTGTAATTCGTGTCTAAAAATTAACTGCTACAATCCTTCCCAATAAACCGAATCCCCCCAACAAATCACTTCCCTGGGAGCTTGTTTGTTTATGCAATTCTTTTCAGGGGTCGTAAAAATCAAGAGTAGTAAAAATTGATCAAATCATACACAAATTTTATTCCAAGGCTGCGAAACTGTCTATATTGGTGGACCATGCTGGGCTTACATTGAGAATTCAACGACTTGCAAAGTACAAATGTTAGTGGATCTATTTATAAAGGTGGAAAATATCATGCTTAACAAAAAATTCTGGTTGGGACTCTTCATAATAATCTTATCCAGCGCTTATGCCGAAATTAAGCTTTCAGGAGATGCACGACTTAGACCAAGATTTGATGTAATGGACCATGCTGAATATGGCACAAAATCAGAAGATTTTTATTATTACTATCGTGCTCGCTTGATGATCGAAGCCAACATCGGTAAAGGATATTTTTTCAATACGCGTCTCGGTCATAATGGAGCTACCTACTGGATAGGAAAATTCGGAACGGGGGAAACACCCAGTTCCTTAAGCAACCCCAATGCTGGCAGGGGATCCGTAGATTTTATGGAACTCTACTTTGGCCGTAATGGGAAAAAACTTGGTTGGTCTGGTGGAATAATACCCGTAGTTCATAACCCCATGCTGGATATCCATTATTATCCTGAAATCATGTTGGATAAGGCTTGGGACACCTATAACAATAATGCCGCTCATGGGTTTGATATTAATTACAAACTGGCTGGGAATATCCTGGATTTAAAAGTTCTGGTCGATAATAATGATGGCAAAAAAGTAGTGGATGAAAATTTCCTGGCCCAGAGTGATACCTCTATTGTCTATATTATTGATCAAGATAGTGGCAGTATCCGGTTGGACACCACCATCACCATGACCACCTCTTCTGCATCCACATCAAGGGATCAATACACGCTTTACCTGTCTTATCCTGCTTCCTTTTTTGGATTTAAAATGACTCCCCATTTATTGTTAACAGTAGCCGATGAGGGGAGACCTGCTCCCATAACCTATGGCGCTGAATTCGCCCTCCCCAAGGTGGCTGGATTTAAACTTTCAAGCTCCGCTGCACTTACCAGCCAGTCTGTCAGTGATTCCCTCACCGGAGTTGCGGCCTATTCCGGTTGGATTGCCCGCGTGAAGATGGTTGGCAAGTTAGGACCTGGTACCCTGGTAGCCTGGTATGACCTGGCCACAACCACACCAAAGGCAAGTGACTCAGTCGAGAGTAATTTTTCCTTCCTCTGGTTGTCCTATTCATACACCTTGCACAAATCAGATTGGGGCTCAATGGTCTTCGCACCAACCTACCGCCTATATACCAATAAAATTGAAGGCAGCAGAGACTACACCCGAGCCAAGGTCGAGCTGACCATGGAGATTAAGTTTAAGTAGTCCAACCTACTATGACCACCAGTTTGGCGTCACCCTAAGCCTGTCGAAGGGTGAAACCCATTTTGTGATTGTCATACTTCGGCCAACCCACGCCATACTTCGACAGGCTCAGCAAGCCGTGAGTTCCTTTCATCTTCCCTAATTGTCATGCTTAGAGTTCCTTCCTATTCAGTCGAGCCTCAAGTCTACGCTCATAGAGCTACGGCTGAGCAGGCAGGATGACGGTTTGGGGTATTGGGAGTATCAAACAGACTCCACTTTCTTCGGCAGGTTGGATACCGAGATCGCCATGTCCTGTCGGACTCGCGAAGACCAGGTAGAATTTTACCTCAAACCCCTCAACTTTTAACTTTTAATTTTTATTTTTCAACTCTCAGCTTTACACCCCCACCTTTGGTAACAACCACGCCCTTCGAGAATCTTACTTTAAATAATTTATTTTAACACGAAAAGGCCAACATCCATCTCCGCGCCCACTGCGTCCTCTGCGGTTAATTTATTTTCAGACCATTTGTCATCATAGATAACCATTTGGCGACGGAGCCAGATCCAGCTAGAAAAAATTTGGTGAAAGCAGTCCTGATGTATAGGTTAACACCCTATCCAATGATCAAGATTTGAAAGGAATAAGGTATGGTACAGATGAGTAGACGAGATTTCGTTAAAATCACCGGTACTGGTCTGGCCCTGGCAACCCTTCCCGGATTCATCCGCTCGGGTTTTGCAGGCGTCGGAGCAGGTGATAACCCTTACAGCTTCTATTTCCAGCGCTTTGGAATAGATAAAGATATGATTCGGAAAGTGATGGCTGAAGCCCTCCATTATGGTGGTGACTACTGCGATCTCTTTTTTCAGAATGAATTGAGCAATTCTATTCGTCTTCAGGATAATATTGTAAATTCAGCCAGCACGAATATCACTTTGGGTGTTGGAATTCGGGTCTTGAATGGCAATCAAACGGGTTACTCATTTACAGAAGACATTTCATTGGCCAGCATGAAAGCTGCTGCTCGAACTGCTGCTGGAATTGCCTCAGGTTCAGCCAAAGCCGCTCCCCAAACCTTTAATGCCACCAAATTGATGAATTACTACGAAACTAAAACCAGTTATGAAGACGTGGGTGTCAAAGATAAAGTTGACATGCTCCAGGCCATCAATGATGATGTATTCAAACAGGATCCCCGGGTGGTCAAGGCCAGCGTGAGTTTCAGTGACAGCGAAAATTATATTCTGGTTGTGAATTCCGAAGGTGGTCTCGCGTCAGATTACCAGCCTATGTTGAGAATCTCGGTGGGCTGTACCGCCGAAGAGGATGGGAAACGCGAAAACAATTACTTCGACTTTTCGGTTCGTGATGATATCAGTTTTCTTACACCGGAACGATTAAAACGACTACCCCGGGAAGCAGTAGCCCGAACCGTGAAGCTTTTTGAAGCACAGTCACCTCCAGCTGGTGAAATGCCCGTGGTGCTGGCCGCCGGTAGCTCGGGAATTTTGCTCCATGAAGCCATCGGACATGGGATGGAAGCTGATTTTAACCGTCAGGGAATCTCAGTTTTCTCTGATATGATCAATAAAAAAGTGGCAGAGGATTTTGTCACTATTGTTGATAATGGCACCAATCCCCACATCCGCGGTTCCATCAATGTGGATGATGAAGGTCATCCCTCGACGGAAACCCTCCTGGTGGAAGATGGTGTATTGCGAAGCTATATACACGACCGAATCTCAGCCAAACATTATGGAGTGGATCCCACAGGCAGCGGTAGACGTGAATCATTCAAGCACTATCCCATGCCCCGCATGCGCAATACTTACATGAAAAATGGTCCCCATACTTTTGAAGAAATTATTGCCAACGTAAAGTATGGCATTGTTGCTGAACAATTCACCAACGGTCAGGTCAATATCGGCCCAGGAGACTTCACCTTCTATGTGAAGGCAGGCTCTTTGATCGAAAATGGCAAGATTACTGGTCTCATCAAGGATGTCAATATTATTGGTAATGGACCAGAGGTGTTATCAAGAGTCACCATGGTGGCCAATGATATGGAAATGGCTGAAGGGGGCTGGACTTGTGGGAAAAACGGGCAGAGTGTCCCTGTTTCCATGGGTTTACCCAGTGTGCTGGTCTCATCCATCACAGTGGGAGGTAGGGGATAATTATGGAAAAGAATGTCTATTTAGATCTGGGATACTGGGTGCAGAAAAAAGCCAGGCAACTGGGTGCTTCTCAGTCTGCTCTGAGTCTCAACCACAGCAGATCCGTCTCTGTTGATTATCGTGATGGCAAGGTAGAAACCCTGAAGGAATCAACTCAGCAATCGCTGTGGATTGAACTTTTTGCCGGGGGTCGCTACTCCAACCATTCAACCAATGATCTGCGTAAGGAATCACTTGAAAAATTCCTGACCAATGCAATGGATTTAACCGGTTACCTTACCAAAGATGAATATCGCAGGCTTGCTGATCCTGCATTATATGAAGGACAGCCCAAGGTTGATCTGGATCTAAATGATTCCAGTCACGCTGATATCACTGCCGAGGAACGTCAGGATCGTGCGAAAGCACTGGGCGCCTATCTGGAAGGCCAGGATGAACGTATCATCTCGGTGGCTTCAGGTTTCTATGATAGCCACAGCGAATCCCATCAGTTGGCTTCAAATGGATTTGAAGGTCAGAAAGAAACAACTTCTTTTACCCACGGGGTCTCTGTCTCCCTCCAGGGTGCAGGTGATAAAAAGCCTGAAGGCTGGCGTTATTATCGTGCCCGTCATTTAAATGATCTGGTAGGGGCTGAACAGACCGCCAAGGAAGCTCTCGCCAGAACCCAGGATAGAGTTGGTGCTGAGAAAATTGCTTCTGAAACCATGCCGCTTTTACTGGAGAATTCCAATGCATCAGGACTATTCTGGCGCTTGATGGGACCTCTCAGTGCAGCGTCAATCCAGCAGAAAAATTCATTCCTGGCAGATCGCAAGGGTGAAAAAGTGGGTTCGAACCTGCTGACCATCACCGATGAGCCAGCCATCGTTCGTGGACTGGGAAGTCGCTACTATGATGGTGACGGACTGGCGGCCAAAACCATGCCCATCTTCACCAATGGTGTGTTGAACAATTACTATACAGATGTCTATTATGGCAACAAGTTGGGCTGGACACCTAATGCAGGTGGATCTTCAAACTTGATTGTGAAACCTGGAATGCGCTCAGGAGCTGAGATTGAAGCCAGCCTTGACCGAGCTATTCTGGTTACGAATTGGCTGGGAGGTAATGCCAACGGTACTACCGGTGATTTCTCACTTGGTGTTGCAGGGTGGCTGATTGAGAATGGCAAACGGGTCAAGTCTATTACCGAGATGAACGTCTCAGGTAATTACAATGATTTGCTCATGAATCTCATTGAGGTTGGCAATGATCCCTGGATCCATTCATCCTTCAGAACACCCACTATGGTATTTGATAAGGTGAGTTTCTCTGGGACATAATTAAAATCGTTGATTCAAATTTGTCTCTCTGAGGTGTCACACTAAGTTCATCGAAGTGCTCTCGAAGAGTGACGAATTTATAACTCAAATAAATGAGCTCTGCTCCCGAAACGGGGGCAGGGCATTTCTTATGTCCTACGAAGGAGATTGAGCTGCTACAGGTGGCCGAACATCCCTATCCATAGCATAAGCTTAAAGTAGCACGGTCAAGATCTGTCTCCCTGAGGCTCTCGAAGGGCGACTTTGCCCCCAAGGCTTGCGCTGACCAAATTCTGTCTCCCTGTGGCTCTCGAAGGGTGAAGACAGCGCGACTTCTACCTCCCTTGATTGTGAGATACTAAAAAGCCTTACCCAACTTTCAGTTCTAGCGTTCCACTTCCAAACCATCTCCTTCGAGAGCCTCAGGAAGACGGTTTGGAGGGCCATGACCAAGCTCTGTTTCCCTGAGGTGCCACATTAAACTCGTCTCTCTGCCTGCCAAGCCGTAGCTAAGTCCCGCCAATAGCGGCGGGTGAAGCGCTGGTCGAGTATCTCAAGATCTGTCTCCCTGAGATGCCACATTAAACTCGTCTCTCTGAGGCTCTCGAAGAGCGACGAAATGGCATTCTTCAGTTCCTTTTATCGCGATAAGCCACTGACAAATTGATCAGCGTGGGTATATCCCCCCGAATAAAGGCCAGCTTCTTGGCCCTACTCCAGCCTTTTAGCTGCTTTTCAAGAATAATCGCATCCTGAATATCCATAACTTCTGAACTCCACAGCAAGGTCAGGGGCCGGCGTGAATGTGTATAGCCTGGGAAAAGACCTTCATGATGCTGATAGAGTCTTTGGTCTAAATCACTTGTAACACCTGTATAAAGTGACTCGTCAGAGCACAACAAGATATAAACAGAACCTGTTTTCATAATTTTTCCATTTATTGATTTGGGTTTCTATAAGATATCTGAAATGTGATGATAAAACAATATTTGTCAACCAGAGGGTTGTTCAATTGCGTAAGCCAAACCATCTCCTTCGAGAGCCTCAGGAAGACGGTTTGGGGTATTGGGAGAATCAAACAGACTCCACTTTCTTAGACAGGTAGGATACCGAGATCGCCGCGTCCTGTCGGACTCGCGAAGACAGGGTAGCATTTTACCTCAGACCTCCCAACTTCTAGCTCTCAAAGCCCATCTCGATACCACTTTTACCCCGCCTTAAAAGGTGGGAAAATTGATCCCCCTTTCATATCGTGAAGGTCCTGATGACGGTTTTGGATTTTTCGCCCTATAAAGCCAAAAATCTTTTACTATTTTTTTCTTTTGACAATGGCAAAATAAATTTTACTATCGTGCGTACGTACATACGTATAGAATAATACCATGACCAAAATAGCAAAAACTATCAAAATTGAAGCCAACCATGAGCAATGGCTAAAGTCCCAAAAATTAAATTTTTCCGAATGGGTTAGAAAAAAGCTGGATCAAGAAATTCGTGAGACGCAGCCCGGCCTTAGTGGGAAGTCTTTTAAGGCAGTCATTTTAGCTGCCGGGGAGGACAAGAGTCTCTTTCCACTTACTGAGGAAATTCCAAAAACCTTGTTGGACATCCGGGGTAAAACCATCCTGGAACGTCAAATCCAAATATTGAGAAGTGTGGGTATACATGACATCGCCGTTGTCCGCGGTTACAAAAAACAGCGGATTGATTATCCAGACCTGATCTACTTTGATAACGATGAGTATGAGCATTCCGGCAGCCTGGTCTCCCTGCTTTTAGCAAAAGATTATTTGGACACTCCAACAATTGTCATGTACGGGGACATCCTGTTTGAATCAGAGATATTGATCCGTTTGGTAGCATCAAAAGACGATACAACCCTGGTCGTGGATAGAGGTTGGAAAAAGCGTTACCAGGAGAGTAAGGAAGGCCATGCCCTGCAGCCGGAGTTAACCACGCTGGCAGAGGGGGATGAGACCACAAAAGTTGTGGGCATTGGCATGACAGAGTCAGATTTGTCATCCGAATTTATTGGCCTGGCAAAATTATCCATGAGCAGCCTTAAAATCTTGGATGATGTGTACAAAAATATTTATCTCAAAAATCCTGAGCAATTATTTCATAATTCCAGTTCCTTAAGAGGCGCATCATTTCTTGATTTTGTTCAAGAATTAATAGAGCAGCAGGAAAGCATCAATGCTCTGGAAATATGGCGCTCATGGATTGATGTAGATACTTTTGAAGACTATAGAAATTCCTGGAAACTTATTGAAGAACTTGATAAAGGGTGAGACATGAAAATTGTTTATTCATACTACGTACTGGATATCGTGCATAAAGGTCATCTGCACATGATGAAAAATTCAAAAGCCATGGCAGGTGAGGATGGCAAATTAATTGTCGGAATCCTCACTGATGAAGCGGTTATGGAAAAAAAACCACAACCCATATTATCATTTGAAGAAAGAATGGACCTGGCCAGCTCGATTAAGTATGTCGATGGGGTGGTTGCCCAATCTAGCTATTCACCCCTGGAAAATATAAAGCATATCCGCCCTGATATTTTGATGGAAAGTAGTAGCCATGCTGAAGCCGACATTGGAAAATGTCGAGACTATATGGAGAGTATTGGAGGCAGGGTAATTATTATTCCATATTATCCTGCTCAATCATCAACAAATATAAAGAAAACAATTAATAACAAATAAAGAGAGACTCCCAATAATGAAAAAAACAATAATACTATTATCGGCCCTTGCTCTTGTTTGCGGTTTCATTTTTACAGGATGTAGCGGGGCGAAAGAAGATAGCTCAAATGTCTTGAGAATGGTGTTTGTCCCCGCCAGTGAAAAAGGTGATGAGAATGATTTTTCCTCCCTGCTTTCAATCATTGAGAAGAATACTGGGTTTACCATCCAAAGTATCAATGTCACCGATTATAACGCTGCTGTAGAAGCCATGCGGGCCGGTCGGGCAGATCTGGCCTGGTTTGGAGCCAAAACCTATATACAGGCTGCTGAGTTGGCCGGTGCTGAAGCATTTGCAGTGGGCGTTCCCAAGGGCAAGGAATCAGCATCTTATAAGACACACTTTATTGTTAAAAAAGGAAGCCCGATTACAGCGTTTACCAAGGAGCAAATGCAAGGCACAAAACTGGTGCTAAACCATGTGGGTTCAACCAGTGGTGACTTGATTCCCCGTTATGAATTACTTCAAATCGATCTGGACACCAAAGATGAAGACAACTTTTCAATTGTTCAATATGCAGGGAGTCATGATGCAGCAATTATGGCTGTATTGTTTGGGACCGCTGAGGTAGGTGGGGTTAGTTCTGTCAATTGGGATGCCCGTATAAAAGATGCTACCATAAAAGCAGAAGATTTCACAATTATTCATTCCTCGCCACCCATTATGGGCGCTCCGCTGGCCTATAAAAACACCTTGCCCGTAGATGTGAAGCAGAAAATAAAGCAGGCCGTTTTAGAAGCTCACAAATTTGGAACCATCGGTGGCTATGGTGGGGAGATGGATCATTACGAGAGTGTTGAAGACGCTGATTATAATATTACACGTGAAATCGCCAAAACGGTCAAATAACCCTGTATGGTAGAATTTGTAAATATTTCAAAAACCTTTCCTGATGGCACGGCAGCAGTGCACAATGTCAGCATTACAGCACCTGAAAAAGAGTTTTCAGTCATTCTGGGACCCAGTGGGGCCGGCAAGACAACCTTACTCAGAACCGTGAATCGTCTGGTACGTCCCAGTAGTGGGAAGGTCCTGGTAAATGGGACCGAGATCACCGATGCCAATCAGCGACAAATACGCAGTGATGTCGGCATGATTTTTCAGCAGTTTAACCTGGTTGGAAATTTGTCGGTCCTAATAAATGTGCTCTCAGGATGTCTGGGGACGCATCAAAAATGGTGGTCAACTTTATATTTATTCCCCAAAGTTTATCGCTTAAAAGCTCTGGATTTACTGGACAGGGTAGGTCTTTTGGATCAGGCTTATAAACGCGCTGATGAGTTGAGTGGTGGACAGCAACAACGCGTCGGTATTGCCCGGGCACTTATGCAGGAACCACGGGTTTTGCTGGCAGATGAACCAGTGGCCAGTGTGGATCCACGCACATCTCAAGAAATTTTAAAACTACTAAAAGATTTGTGTAAGGAGAAAAATTTAACAGTGCTCTGCACCCTCCATCAAGTCGATCTGGCGCTTCAATTTTCAGATCGCATCATTGGTATCGCTGATGGTGAAATCATCCTCAATGAGAAATCATCAAAATTGGATGTGGAAAAGTTAAAAACCATTTATTCATCTAAAAATCATGGTCTGTTTTTTGGTCCCACCACAGAAAGTGCCAATGATCCTCAAAATATCAATTGGAATCAATGATCATGAATCCTTCTGGAAAAAGCAAGCAATTGACCATGGTAGCGGTCCCTGCCATCAAGGGACACATGGAAAAACACTTCCGTCCACTTCTGTCCAGTGTTGAGACTACCACAGGGGTGAAGCTTAATTTTATTGAAGCTTCAAGCTATGACGACGCCATTGACAGATTAAAAGATGGACGGGCTCAATTGGGCTGGTTGGGACAGTCCGCCTTTATTGAAGCCTCCCATGATGTATCTCTTGAGCCACTGGCAGTGGCTTTTACCGCAGGCAATAAAGTTTCTGTATATCGATCTGTTTTCCTGGTGAAAGCAGGATCACCTTATTCTGAGATTGCTGATTTGAAGGGTCACCGACTTTTACTGACTGAGCATGGATCCAGCAGCGGTGATGTCATGCCCCGACATACCCTGGCCCAATTGAATCTGAATCCTGAAATCCACGGCAATTTTTCAGAAGTCATCTATGCAGGTTCACAAGAATCAGCTGTGAGTGAGCTTTTGGCTGGGAAGGGAGATCTGGCCGTCATAAGCAAGATTAATCTGGAAAAGATGTTCCATGATGGCAGCTTGAAGAAAAAAGATATCAAAATTATTCATTATTCAGATCCCATTCCCGGTGCACCTATTGTTGCTGTTTCCGGCATGGAAGCCTCCCTGAAAAAGCAAATACAGGAAGCCATACTCAATGCACATAAAACAGGACCCGTTGATGGTTATGGCGAAAACATTGATAGCTACCATACACCAGAAGAGGCTCGAGCAAGTTTTCTCAGTTCTTACCTGAAACCAGCAGTAAGCTTCACCACAATTGCATTTATTGCCAGTTTGGTGATCAGTACAGTAGGTGTATCAATCCACTTAAAAGTTAATCCAATAACCATATTTGCAAGTTTCAGTTATTTTGCTGATATCATTGGACGCATGTTGCCCCCGGATTTTTCGGACCTGGGCGCACTCCTCATCTCCATGTTTGAGACCATTGAGATCGGATTCCTGGGAACCATTTTAGCTACAATACTCTCAATTCCCATCGGTTTGGTATCGGCCAAAAATATCACTCCCAGCAAATGGATTTATTACCCTGCTCGCCTGATAACCACATTCTTCAGGGCTGTTCCAGAGTTTATTCTGGCGATGATTCTGGTCATTTCAGTTGGATTCGGAGCCTTACCAGGAATTCTGGCGCTCGGGCTGCATACCATGGGGTTTTTATCCAAGTTTTATGCTGAAGAGATCGAGCATGTTCGCAATGGTCCCATTGAAGCCATCGAGGCAGCTGGTGCCAGTCATATGCAAAAGATCACCTTTGCTATCATTCCACAGATTCTACCGAATTTTGTAGGCTATTCATTGTACATTTTTGATCGCAATATTCGCATGGCCACCATCCTGGGAATTGTTGGGGCTGGCGGTATTGGTTACCGCCTCATCTCCTCATTCAGAATGTTTGAGTATCGTGAAGTCTCAGCCATCATCATTATCATCTTTATCACCATATTTTTACTGGATGCCATATCATCCAAAGCCAGACACGCAGTTAAATAAACTAAGGAAAAACAATGAAACGATTATCACATAAAATAGCAGTATTAGCGCTATTTCTATTCGGAAGCACAGGTCTGTTCGCTCAGCCTAATTTTCAGTTCACCATTCAGTCCTGGGCCAGTTATACTACCTATGATCATTATGCCATGAATGCGGATTCTTCTGCGCTAGAAGTAAATGAGACTACAACACAGTTTGGAAGTGGAATCCGTCGGGCCCGGCTCAGAGGTAAAATGACCAAAGGGAAAGTCACCGCTTTCGTGCAGTATGATGCAGTAGCTTCCTATGTTTTGGATGCCCAAATTGATTATAAATTTTCAGATAATTTGACCATGCGCATGGGCAGATTTGTTGGGGCTGGCAGTCAAGCTGGCGGCAATACATCTCATACTGCTATTGATTTTGCTGAGCGGTCAATTGTTGGAAGAAAATGGGCCTCGGCCGTTGGGCGCTCAGATTATAGGACCTTCGGAATGGCTGTGATGGGAAAATTTAGTAATTTCAATTATCAAATCATGGCTCAAAATGGTGATAATTCTCTAAATCTCTTGCCCTATGGTACTAAATCCAGTAACTCTGATGAAAATACGGGTGCCATCCCCCAGCTGGATTTTGCCATTTCAACCAAGCTGAGCAATGGTATAAACGTCGGTTTACACTACGGCTTACCCAATGAAGATCGCATTAACGTCTCTTCAGCAACTGGGTTTCTATACTTACAACCCAGGGATTATTCCCAGGGGAAATTTAGAACCAAGCTGGATGTTGCCAGGGTAGTCAATCATGATTCAGCATTGGATGATGTTGCCCTTGGATGGGGCATCGGTGGTTTCTATAAGTTATCTCAGAAAATTGAATTGGGTACTGGGTATCAATCCTGGGACCCCAATACAGACGTCGATAAAGATGCCATGGGTAATATTTTACTCAGTGCTGTCTATTCTCCTGATCCCGATCATTGGAAGGATTCGCTTTTTAAGCTGGTTGCTACCTTCAAAACAGCTCAAGCAGACCATGAGCCCCTTGATCCAATGGTCATACATATTGTCTGGCAAGCCTACATGCATTAAACGTTTTAGATATAATTGAATTCTGGTTCGCAGGTATTCAATAAATTTTAAAGGGTCAATGCAATGAAACTTTTAAACAGGAAACAAATTTACAAGGGTTATTGCTTTGACCTTTTTGAAGATCAGGTGGTCTGGGTGAATGGCAAGCAGTTGGATCGTGTCTTGATACAACATCCTGGTATAAGTGTGATGTTGCCTATTTTGGATTCGGATCGACTCATGCTGGTAAATCAATATCGCTACGGTGCCCAGGCTAATCTTTGGGAGATCCCGGCAGGAACCATCAACGTCGGGGAAGACCCACTCCACTGTGCTCAACGCGAGTTGGAAGAAGAAATCGGTTATAAGGCACGTAAGTGGAAACCTATGGTTGCATGTTATTCGTCCCCCCATTACAGCTCTGAAATGATCCATGCCTTTGTTGCAGAAGATTTGGTGAAAACCGAGGACGACCTGGATGACGATGAAGTCATTGAGGTTCGCGTATTCACCAGGGATGAAGTTCAAGAAATGATTCGATCAGGTCAAATAGTTGATGCAAAATCATTGGTAACCCTCTTGTCATACTTTAGTAATATTGGGTAGGGGAAGGCCGAATCTTTGATGGACCAAAGCGGGTTATGTCGATTAGAGAGATAAACTTCTCAGGTAATTATAATGGCCTGCAGATGAATCTCGTTAAGATAGGTAATGACCCCTGGATTCATTCCTCGTTTAGAACACCCACATGGTATTTATTAAGGTGAGTTTTTCAGTTTCGTAATAACAAACCGCGAATAGCGCGAAAGATTTTAGCCACGGATTCCACAGATTTCACAAAATGTAGAAAAGCCCGGACTCTGAGCTTCCCTGCCATACCGTTGCCTTTGGCGAAGGCAGGTCGATAGGCGCAAAGGCGGACAATCTTAGCCTTCACTAACTGGCAAAAGAAACTCATCATAATTATCTGGGGTGATAGTATGCTTCTCTTTGGCAGGGTAAGCGTTTAGGAATGTTTTTGAGAATTTCCCCTTTCTTCCCGGATTCCATTTGAATTCAAATACTGATAAATTGGCCTGACTATCTTCTTCTATGAGGTCTATTTCCTGCTGTTGGGTGGTTCTCCAAAAATATGACTGAACCTGGTTTTCTCTTGCGCCATGCAATTTTATGCGCTCCGCCACGCAATAGTTTTCCCACAATGCTCCCACATCCGCCCTTGAATGGACCGGGGAAAAATTATTGATGACAGCATTACGCACCCCGTTATCGTAGAAGTAGAATTTGCGTCCCATTTTAATCTCATTGCGGATATTTCGATTCAAGGCTGGTAGTCGAAAAATGATGAAAGCTTTTTCAAGTAAATTGATGTATTTCTCAATGGTCAGTCGGTCAGCTCCCACCAGGCGGGCAATTTCAGTACTGGATACTTCAGAACCGATCTGAAGGGCCAGAGCTCTGGTGATTTTCTCCAACAATTCAGGGCGGGCAACACCAGGGGCTCTTTCCAAATCACGATATAAGTAGGAACCGGTGAGCAATTTTAATGAAGCCATTTGAGTATTGGGATTATTTATAATATCCGGGTAGCTTCCAAATACTAATCTCTCATTCAACAGCCTCTTTTCTGTGAGCAGATCACTATGATCTCGGAGCTCTTGAAATGATAGGGGATACATGATCCACTGCCAGGCCCGTCCAGTCAATGGTTCTTGAATAGATTGCAGCAATTCAAATGATGAAGATCCAGTGGCAATCACTTGCACATGATTGATGCGATCCACACAAATTTTGATAACCAGGCCGATATCAGGAATCCTTTGGGCTTCAGCGATGAACAGAATATTTTTGTCACCAATGAGACGAATGAGCTGGTTGATATTTACGTCCTCCAGGAGTGAACGAACATCAGAGTCATCTCCGTTGAGGCTGAGAACGTCCTTTCGGGAATCCAGAACCAATTCATTGATGAGGGTAGTCTTGCCAACTTGTCGAGCACCGAGTACAATAATTGCTTTTCCCCCGAACATTTTTCTGTGAATCGAATCTACCATACTCCGTTGAATCATGATTGCTGTCCTTATTTATCATATAAACATAATAATATATGATTTAAATATTATATAAACATAATTATATCATAAACTGTTGAATTTAATTCTAGATTTAGTGCCAGATGTCACCAAGCATGGTCAAACAGCAGTGTGTGCCATAAAATTAATATTATATTAAAAAAATCGCTTGCCAAACACCAATAAATATTCGATTTTAACTGCAGCCAAATAGGCAGCCAACCACCCCCTAACATACGCTAATTCACAATCTGATATTCATCAGATATTCCAATTAATCATTTTTGGAGGAATCACTATGCAACGATTTCTAATCGGACTAATGACGTTGCTCTGGACTATTCAATCCACAAGCGCTCAGAGCGTGATTATCAATGAGATGTCTCAGGGCTCTGATGGCGGGAAAGAGTGGGTGGAGCTTTTAATCGTGGATGAAGGAGTTGACTTGAGAGGCTGGGAGTTGGGAGATAATGACGATGGGGTCTGGCATCCCATCGCTGAATTCTCCACACATTCAGAATTAAACACCATCGCCCGTGGAACTATCATAGTCATCTACAATAGTGGAGACGTGGATGAATCCATTGCAGCTGCTGGTGGTGAAGACACCACATTTAGCGATAAATCGGTTCTTTTGGGGGTAAATAATACCAGTTTCTTGGTCGATACAGGGCCATGGGGTGCAACAGCTGGGGCGTTTGCCAACTCGGATGGTGATGATGCTCCGGCCATCAGAGATGCCAGTGATGAAATTATCCATGATATGGCTGTGACTCACCCGACTGCAACCGTCAGCACTCCTGGTTCCGCCAAGGTAAAATACTATACCAGCAATACTGTTGGCAGTGTTGTGGATGACTCACAATGGACTGTGGCCAACTCCAGTTCAGCTACCCCGGGCCAGGCAAATGGAGGCGCTAACTCAAATTGGGTGGATCAATCTCTGCCCGTCGAGTTATCTCGGTGGTTTGCAAGCTCTTTACATGGTGAGGTCATGCTTAATTGGACCACCGATTCAGAAAATGAAAATCAGGGATTTATTATTGAAAGAACCCTTCGACAAGCTCAGGGACCGAGTTCTGTGTGGAAGGAGATTGCAACTTTTGTCACAAATCCTAAACTCCAGGGTCAGGGATCTACCTCTGCACAGCATGATTATGCCGTTATCGATAAGCAGGTGAAAGTTGGTGAAACGTATAGCTATCGTCTTTCCGACGTGGACTATCGTGGACAGAAAACCCAACATGACGAGATTTTAGTGACTGTTAAAAATGCAGGTGTTGATCCGAAGCCTGCTCATATCAAACTTCACAAAGCCTTCCCCAATCCCTTCAATCCTGATGTGAATCTGTCTTTTACGCTGGAGACAACAGTTGAGAATCTATCCCTTGAGATATATGATATTCAGGGCATCTTGATAAATACAGTAAGCTCTGGCTCATACGAGATGGGCACCCATGATTATAGGTGGAACGGAAATGATGGTAGTGGCAATGCAGTATCCTCTGGGGTCTATATGGTTCGCCTCAGTACAGGATCTGTGGTTCAGATCCAGCGGGTAACTCTACTCAGATAGCTCAGCGCCGTCATTGCGACCCTGAGTTTATCGAAGGGGAAGCAATCTCCGAATTCTTGGGTTGCGGATGGATCAAGATTTATCTCTCATAGCTTTAGCGTATAGAGATCGCTTCCGCCTCAATCCTCCATCCTGGCGTGGGGAGTGTCGCAAATACAGTTTGAACAAACCCCTCGAATTAGTCCAAAATACCTTGTTCCCAGCCTCACCAAGACACAACCACTAACCCATCAAACCCATCAAACCCATCAAACCCATCAAACCCATCAAACCCATCAAACCCATCAAACCCATTGAACTCATACCTCACAAATAAAATTCTTGTTTATTCTACGGGTATGACATATAATCATACTGGAGGTGAAATATGAGTGCATCAAAAATTGCTATAACAATCGACTCAACCCTGTTGGATGAATTAGACAGGTTGGTTGTGGAAAAGAAATTTCCCAGTCGTAGCAGAGCTATTCAGATTGCAGTTGCGGAAAAACTAAAGAAAATTCATGCGACTCGTCTAGCTGTAGAATGTTCAAAACTTGATCCAGAACTCGAGCAATCAATGGCAGATGAAAGCTTGAATGAGGAGTTGGAATCTTGGCCAGAATATTAAGGGGTGAAGTTCGATGGGCCAATCTCCAGCCTACTATTGGCCACGAACAAGCTGGAAAGCGACCAGTTCTGATTCTCAGTGAAAACGTTTTTAATCAAAGATCTGGTACCGTGATTGGGGTTGCTTTAACCAGCCAGGCCCCAGCTGCAGGTTTTCCACTTACGCTTGAGCTTGAGTCATCAGAACTTCCAAAACAGTCCTGGGTTAAACTCAGTCAAATCAGAACCCTCTCTACGAAACGAATTGGTAAAAAACTGGGGACTGTTCATCCTGAGGAAATCGTTTCCCTTATAGAGGGACTCAACGAGATACTTGGAGCCTAATACAACTGACGCAATTTTGGGTGAAGCAATTTCCGGATTCTTGGTTCAACCGCATTGCTCCTAGCCCGCTTGGCGGGTGCTGCTCCTAAGGTAAACAGCATTATTGTGTTTTTGCCTGGATGTAGCGCGCTACGCCCCTCCAGATAATTGACAAATCGCACTTCCAATGGCTGGTTCCCAGATTACCTTGGCCGTCCAATGACAGGATGGTACATGAAACACATATTTCTTATATATACTCTCTCCCTGACGGCTCTGTGGGCACAAATCCCTAACGGGTACTATGACACTGCCTCAGGATTAACAGGGACACCACTCCAACAAGCTCTTCATGATATTATTGACGATCATAATGTCGTAAGTTATGGCTCGCTGTGGACCCATTATGAAACCACAGATGTCAAACCCAATGGCAAAGTCTGGGACATGTATTCTGATATTCCTGGTGGGACACCTGCCTATGAATTCGATTTTGTAATAGATCAGGATCATGGGACTGGTGGATCTTCTGAGGGAGAGTTTTTCAACCGGGAACATTCCTGGCCCAAGAGTTGGTTCAATGATACCTCACCAATGGATACTGATATTTTCCATGTAGTTCCCAGTGATAAACATGTAAACAATAGACGAGGTAGTTATCCATACGGAGAGGTGAGTTCGCCCACCTGGACCTCCACCAATGGCTGCAAATTGGGCGCGAACAGCTATCCAGGCTACTCAGGAACTGTTTTTGAACCCATTGATGCTTATAAAGGTGATTTTGCGCGAATCTACTTCTATATGTCCACCCGCTATTTAAATGAGGACAGCAGCTGGCCAGGTAGCCCTATGGTCGATGGCGCCCAACTCGAGCAATGGGCTCTGGATATGCTGATGGAGTGGCATGCCGAAGATCCTGTAAGCCAGAAGGAAATTGATCGCAATAATGACATCTATAATCATGTCCAATTCAATCGCAATCCATTTGTAGATCATCCCAATTATGTAGATCTCATCTGGGGCGATCCACCTGCTTTGCCACTGGCTCCCTCCAATTTCCATGCGAATTATATGATAGATAATAGTGCCAGATTAATATGGACTGATAATGCTCTCAATGAGCATCGCTTTTATTTCTATCATTCAAATGGCGAAATTATAGACCTGCCAGACATTGCAACCTCTCTACTTGTCAGCAACCTAACACCTCAACAGACGTACAACTATTCTATCAGTTCCTATAATGAGGCCGGCGAATCCGATAGAGTGGAGCTCACCTTCACTTTTCCAACTGGTGTTGGAACTTCTGTGGATCATTTTATTGAAGATTTTGAATCTGGTCTGGGGAGTAGCTATGTTGATGGAGCCATCCTTTTGGCAAGCGGCACATGGACCTCTTATCAGGCAGGGAATTATAGCCTGGGTACACCTTACAGCGGAACTAAGTGTTTATCCATCAACGAAGAAAAACCAGGAGCTCATCTTACTACGCCAGTTGTGAATACCATGGGTAGTATGTCATTTTACTATTATCAAAGAAATGGTGCAGCGACAGACGAATTTCTTGTCCAAAAATCAGTGGACGGTGGCGACTTTGAAACTTTGATTACCCAAAGCTATGCTGTGGGGGAGACTTACACACACTTTTCAATCGAGATAAATGATACCTCAAACTCTGTCCGGATGAGGATCGCCAATGACAATCAAGCAGGTCACCTTATTATTGATGATCTCACAATGACCCCATTTGGTTTAAATGCAATTGAGGAGTTCTCTACTCATATCCCCTCCGTACTCAGCTTGAACCCGGCTTATCCAAATCCCTTTAATCCTGAAGTTACCTTGAGTTTTCAGATCCATGCAACCTCAGAATCCATTCAGATTCAAATTTTCGATATTCAAGGACAGCTCGTAGATTCGCCAGTTCAAAATACCTACACTACTGGTGCCTATTCGGTGAAATGGGCTGGTACAAATCAGCACGGTGAGCCCCAGCCATCAGGGCTGTACGTGGTAAGATTGAGTAGTTCTCAAGGATCTATTTTTCAGCGAATCACCCTGCTCAGATAGACTACAAATTTGTAAATAAGGCAGTTAGGAAGCAGGCTATTGGCTGCTTTTTAATTATATTGATCCCTCACAATTGTTCAGGCAAGCGCCAACCAATCGCTCGGATAAAAATAAGGGTCCTCTTCCATGATCAGTCACAAACAAACCTCCCTGTTTATTTTACTTCTCCCTGTTCTGATCCTGGCTCAGATTCCTGCTGGATATTACGATGCTACTGAGGCTTTAAGTGGTGCTGAACTAAAAACAGTCCTCCATGATATCATCAGTGATCATGTGAAATATCCCTATACCTCCACTTCAACTGATGTGTGGGATATCCTCAAGGAAACCGACGAAGACCCCAATAATTCTGATAATGTAATACTGATCTATACGGGCAGATCTCAGGCGAAAACTGAAAATAGTGGGGAAAGTAACACCACCGGAAGCAACCGCTGGAATCGTGAACATATCTGGTCAAAATCCCATGGTTTCCCAGAGGAAATAGATACAGCCTATACTGATATTCACCATTTGCGACCAGCCGATGAAAGTGTGAATTCCAGCAGAAGTAATCTCGATTTTGATAATGGGGGTGAAGCCCACGTAGAAGCTAACGAATGCTCCTATGACAGTGATAGCTGGGAACCCCGTGATGCCGTTAAGGGTGATGTTGCCCGTATGATGTTCTATATGGTGGTGCGCTATGATCCAGGATATCACTCTGACAACTCCCTTTATGATCTTGAGCTGGTGGATTATGCTGGTGTGGAAATAGGCGATCCACCAGGCGAACCCCTTTTCGGAAAACTATCTACCCTGATTCAATGGCATCTGCAGGATCCCGTGGATGCCTTTGAGCAAAACCGCAACGAAGTGGCCTATGGTTACCAGGGGAACCGAAATCCATTTATTGATCATCCCCAATGGGTAGAATCCATTTTTAGCCCCCAATTATCCAGTAATACAAGAATCGATTTTGCCGGAAACAGTCTCAGTGTTGAGGAAAACATTGGCTTTGTTTCACTTCAACTATCCATTATTAATGCCGATCCGCTGGTGGCGACCCAGTGCCAGGTCAGCTTGACTGGGGGAACGGGGAGCCCAGGTGATCTCATTGATTTCATTACTACTTCGATCCATTTTCCTCCAGGAAGTAGTGAATTACAGTCATTCGAGGTTCTTATAAATGATGATGCCGAAGTTGAGCTGGAAGAGACCCTTATTTTTAGTATCTCCAACGTAACTGGTGGAGACTCTGCTTTTGTTGGCGGAAATGATAGTTTTGTTTTATCCATCCTCCCCAATGATCGGGTCTCAGCCATGCCTGGATTGATCATCAGCGAGGTTATGGACGGCAATCGAAGTGGGGGACAGCCTAAATTTCTAGAACTTACCAATGTCACCGATGAGTCCATGGATATAGGGGATTTCCAGATCTGGCGGGGTAGCAATGGGGGAGCGGCAGCTTCGGTTATGCAGATTCCAGCCAGTACAGTGTTGGCTGCCCATACATCATGGGTCATAGCAAATTCGGCTGCTGGCATGGCAGGGGCTGGTTATAATGCTGCTGATCAGATATCCAGTGCCATCAATGGGAATGGCAATGATGTCTACCAACTCCACTCGTCCAGTGGACAGTATATCGATGCATTTGGTCTGGCTGGTGTAAGCACAATCTGGTATGAGAACAGCTTTGCCCAGAGACACCCCAATATTTTGAATGGTGGAGCCAGCTACTCAGTTGAGGAGTGGACCATCACCGGGTTAAGCGTGGATTCTCCAGCAAATGGGAGCCCAGGTACACCAGGCAGTCATATTTCAGACCCTTGGGTCTCAGTAGTAGATCATTTCCATCCTCAAACACCGGAGTTGATCAAGGTTTATCCCAATCCATTCAATGCAGGAACCATGATCACCTTCCATATGTTTGATTCGAGTCATGCCACCCTTGATGTGTTTGACATTCAAGGCAAATTCATTACGACTCTGGCGAATGCTGATTATGCCAGGGGTAGTCATCAGATCCAGTGGCAGGGTACCAGTGTCACTGGCACAGAATTACCCAGCGGGATTTATTTGGTCCGCCTCGTAACCCCTACTGCGACACAGGTGCAGCGACTCAGTATCCTGAGGTAAGTGCATTCCTGGAGATTGTGAGCCTTCCTGCTCGCCATAACCGCTGTAGACGGGCAATCAAGCTCTGTCTCCCTTGAGGGTCTCGAAGGGTGAAGACAGAGCGTCACCTACCTTCTTATGTCGCGATAAGCCAATGATAAAATTACAAGTGTGGGTATATCACCACGAATAAATGCTAGTTTCTTGGCCTTGCTCCAGCCTTTCAACTTTTTTTCAAGCAGAATAGCATCCTGAATATCCATTTCTCCAGAACTCCACTGCAGAGTCAAAGGACGGCGAAAGTGTGTATAGCCAGAAAATATTTGTGACGTGATGATAAAATAATATAAGTCAACGAGGGGATATTCATTAAGCGGAATCTACCACTCCTTCGAAAACAGGCTCAGTGGGACACCTCAGGATGCCCGTTTGGGATTTTGGGAATATGAAAACGGACTCAGACTCCTTGGGTAAGTATTGTATCGAGATCGCCACGTCCTCTTGGACTCGAGATGACCGGGCAGGAAAGTCCAACCTCGCCCTTCGATAAACTCTGTGATCGGCAGGCCATGATCAGACGCCAACCTCCCAGTCACCAACTCACAATACAGCACTCATAAACTCCAAAACTCATCATTCACAATTCATAATTCACAATTCATACTTAAAAACTCCCAACCCTTTCGACCTTCGACATTCAAACCTTCGACCCGCTCCATAAATGACATTTTTATGTCTTCAGAAAAAACTCCCTTTTCAATCTTACTAAACAATGTGTGAAAACTATATTTTGTCCTCGAAATTGGGTGGAGTTGGAAGGGGCTCAGAATCTAGATTCTATTTATGGATGTTGTTGTATTTTCTTTATTTATCATGATTTTAACAGTGATCGCCGCTCTTACTGGAGAATGGTGGGTTCACCTCCGCGCCCTCAAACGCATCCCTATCCGAATTCATGTCAATGGAACGCGTGGTAAATCCAGCGTTACCCGCCTCATTAGTGCAGGTCTCCGAGAAGCTGGATTTTCTGTATTGGGAAAGACAACAGGTTCAGATCCCCGCATCCTGGATTTAGAGGGAAAGGATCGCAAAATTCATCGTTTACAGAAGCCCAGTATTGGGGAGCAGGTTCGGTTTTTAAGATATTTTTCACAGTTTAGACCCCGGGCTATCGTCCTGGAGTGCATGGCCGTTCAACCCCAGTACCAGTGGATCACTGAACAACAGATGGTGAAATCAACCCATAGTGTCATTACCAATGCCCGTCTGGACCATGTGGAGGAAATGGGATATCGTCTCCGTGATATCGCCCTGTCCTTATCCAACACCATCCCCTTCAAGGGCACCCTCTTTACCGCCGAGCAGGATAAACTTGATGTTTTCAAAGATGTCGCAGCCAAACGAGGTACCGAAGTAAATGCTGTCACTTCCCATGGTGTCAGCCATGAAGATATGATGGGATTTAACCACATCGAACACCCTGAAAACGTAGCTCTCTCAATAGCCGTCTGTGAATCCCTGGGTATTCCCAGAGAACAGGCGCTAAGTGGTATGCGTAAGGCTCAACCGGATCCCGGAGCCCTGCGAATCTGGGAGCTGGAAATGGATGGGCGCCATTTCTCACTGGTAAATGCCTTTGCTGCCAACGATCCACAGTCTACCCAAAGAATCTGGAACATGATCAAGGAGCATCCCAGTCTTGATCATGAACATACCTGCGCATTCTTGAATACCCGCTCAGACCGAGTTAATCGGACTTCACAATTGCTGGAACTGATATTGAATGATATCAAACCAGATTCTCTTTTCGTCCGTGGTGACAAGATGGAACGTTTTGAGAAGCCTTACTTTTCAAATCTAAAGGGTCGGGTAGAACAGTTTTCTGAGAATGAAAGTGCAGCCGAATTCGCAAAAAAATTACTTTCTCAAAAAGGCAATACTCTGATTTTTGGAATCGGAAATATTGTTGGTGCGGGATTTCAAATCCTTGACGAATTAAAAAAATATCGGATTCACACATGATTTTATCTTTCATTGATGAGTATGTAATGTTGGGTGCGCGATACTTCGACAGGCTCAGCAAGACGCACGCCCAAGGAAGACCCTCCCGTCCGTCAATAATTATGCCTCTGCGCCCTCAGCGCTCTCTGCGGTTAAAAAAATGAGAACTTTTCATGATTGAAATAGCCATAGGACTGGGCATTATTCTGAGTCTCTGGCTGACAGAGTGGCTGGGTGTAACTGCTGGCGGCATCATTGTGCCTGGTTATATCGCCATGTATCTCCACGATCCATTACGGGTTCTTGCCACATTCACAATTTCAATTCTCGTGTTTCTAATTGTCCAGGGCTTGTCGCAGATTCTGCTGATCTATGGCAAACGCCGTCTTGTGCTTTCACTCCTGTTAGGATTCTTCTTTGGCTATATCTCCAGGAATTATCTGGCCCTGGAATTCCAGGCCCTGGGATGGGATTTTTATACCATCGGGTATATCATCCCTGGCTTAATCGCATCCTGGATGGATCGACAAGGGATTGTGAGAACACTGAGTGTTATTCTTATCACCGCCAGTATTGTCCAATTGGCCGTCATGTTAATCAGTGGTGGGGTGATTCATGTTTAGGCCAGCCATTCAACGTGTTGAGGTATTGGTGGTCATGGCTATTATATCTCTTATCGTTTTTTATACTGCCAGCTCCCTGACAGTGGAGACCCGACAGGCTGCATATGAAATCAAAATTGCTGCAGCCCAGCGTATGGCAAAAGCCATGCAAATATTAAAAGATAGTCGTGGTAAATCTGCAGTCTTTATGGATGATATCAATGATCCCAATGAAACTGGCTTAATTGGTCGTCAGTTTACTTATATCACTACAGATGAAGGTGACCTGGATGCCAAAATATCAGTCCTTGACCCAAATGTGGCTGCCATGATGGTAGATTATCTTACCCGGGCAGGCGTTTCAGCTGGTGATAAGGTTGCTGTGACCCTAACCGGCTCCATGCCGGGTGGAAATTTAGCAGTTGTATGCGCCCTGGAAGAAATGGGCGCAGTACCACATATCCTGGCTTCGGTGGGTGCCTCACAGTGGGGTGCCAATAATGAAGACTTTACCTGGTTGGATATGGAAAAGGTCCTTTATGATACCTCAATAATTTCTTTCAGATCCAGTGCTGCTAGTATGGGTGGAGGTTCCGATATTGGACGACGTTTGAGTCCCCGAGGCCGTGAGTATATCCAGGAAACCATTACCAGAAATGAGGTCGATTTCATTAGCAGTGAGGATCTTGCTGATGCAGTACAGCGTCGTATGGATCTATTTGGTGCTCAGGGACCAATCGATGAGTATGCCGCATTTATTAACGTGGGTGGTGGTGCCGCTGTCCTCGGTGATGCTGCCTATGCACGGTTGATTCCCCCTGGCCTGACAGAACGCATGCAGTTTGAATCCATGCGTAATGGAGGTGTCATGGCGAAATTTGGTCGTGAAGGTGTCCCCGTGATTCATGTGCTCAATATTCGTACCATGTTCGACCAATTTGATTATCCCTATGCAGCCACACCCACCCCGGAACTTGGTGTCGGCACCTTCTATGCCAGCGAAAGATATAATCCCTGGACGACTGCTCTGGCATTAGCCCTGTTGTTAGGTATGGTGATAACCGTTGGTCTCAACAGCAAACGCAAGATTAAGCATCATTTAGAGAAATACGAACCGGATTCTTATGTTTGAGTCGAAGGTCGAAAGTCCAAAGGTCGAAAGTAAAAGGTTCTCGCTGAGGGCGCGGAGACGCAGAGAATTTATTTTGAGAGATGTTTATATTTTTGTTGTAAGGGATTGAGTCGAAGGTCGAAAGTCTGAAGATCGAAGGTGGGGAATAGGGGTTATATGAAGAGGAATACAATTATGTTTAATCGATTTAATGGTCCTTTTCGTAAACTTCGTCCAATTCGTTGTGAAAATAAAAGTTCTCTCAGCATTTCACAGAGGAGTGAGTGTGAGTAATAAGATGGCTTATATCAAGATTCTGTTA